>OLYB01001480.1_pt1 | contig 18499 bp, 7 predicted proteins | sample 1674481 | NCBI WGS metagenome assembly OLYB01 (sample SAMEA103958167, study PRJEB25191) | human gut metagenome
CAGCTGCCGGAGCGGTGCTTAAGCCGCAAGGCGGGAATTGTGCGGTGTTGCCCTAGCTTTCGGCGGGGTGGGATCACCCGCCCTACTGATTGTTTAAGGGTGTGCTGCCCATTATAATTTGTTCTGTAGGGAACGGTCTTGACCGTTCCGAGGCCTTGTCCGATTGGTCGTGATGGGATTTGTGGCAGGGCAAGGTGCCTGCGGGCGCAGTGACTGTTCCAAGGCGTTGGATTCGATTGCTTTAGGTTTGCGGCAAGGAACCACCCCTCAGGCCGCTTCGCGTCCAGCTCCCCTCCAGGGGAGCCACCACAATCATGGGGTCCCCCGCCCTACTGGCCTGGCAAATATTTCACCGAACCTATGCCCACAAATACAAAAATGCCGCAGCAGACTGTTACATCTGCTGCGGCATTTCTATTTAGGGGTTAATGGGCTGGGTTACAGCTCATTGTTCAGGCTGTGGGATTACTGCAGAACGCCGGTGTTCTTATCGAAATGATAAGTGCGGCCATCGATGACTGCATCGCCCTTAGCCATGGTGCCATAGATCGGGTCGAAATAGTAACGCTTGTCAGCGCTCCAGCCCTTGATCATGTGGCCCTGTGCATCGTAACGGACCCACTTGCCGGTACCATCGGCGCGGTCAGCCCACTGGCCAGCTTCGGATTCCTGATAGACATCCTTGCTGGTGGCTTTCTTGCCCTGGTCAACGGCATCCAGCCAGTACCAAGCGTCGGAAGCCGGGTCGTAGATTTCCTTGCCGCGGCCATCCAGGCCCTGGCGAACGCCCTTTTCGTACCAGAAGTCAGCGCCTTTGATGGTCAGCCACTGGCCGTCCAGAGCGATACCGGTGTACTCGTCAAATGCGCAAGGTACACCGTCAATATCGCCTGCGCCCTTAGCCATAGCGCCGGTGATCAGGTCAAAGTAGTAGGTGCCCTTATCGGTCGTCTGCCAGCCCTTGACCATGTGGCCGTTCTCATCGTAACGGACCCACTTGCCGGTGCCATCGGGCTTATCAGCCCACTGGCCGGCGGCGGATTCCTGGTAAACGTCCTTGCTGACGGTCATTGCGCCGCCCTGGACAGCATCCAGCCAGTACCAGGCGTCGGAATCGGGATCATAGATCTCTTTGCCACGGCCCTCAGTACCCTGCTTCACGCCCTTTTCGTACCAGTACTTCTTGCCGTTTTCTTCAACCCAGCCGTTCTTCTCGCCGTACTTGGCGGTGTAGTCCTTGCCGTTGAAGTTGACAGCAGCGGTGGTAACGCCGCTGGTCTGCTTTACAGTTGCATCCACGAACTGTGCACTTGCGCAGTTCTTATCAGTGCAGGTAAAGACAGCCATTGCGGTAATGGTGGTCTTTTCAGCGGCACCATGAACGGTGCGCTCCTCGGCCTCAAGAGCCTCGGTTTCGGTGTTGTCGCCGCCGTTCTCATCCGGAGTGGTGGGTTCGGTGGGCTCAGTAGGTTCAGTAGGCTGAACAGCAGTGAAGGTTGCTTCGATCTTCACATAGTTTTCAGGCATAGTGAAGGTGTAAGTGTTGCTAGCTTCCTTAACCTTGGCTGTAATGTCTGTAGGTTTGTTGCCTTCCTGATAAGAAGCACTAGCCAGCTCATATCCAGCCTCTGCGGTAAAGGTAGCAGTAACATTCTCGCCAACCTTGAAGTACTTCTTGCCGCCCTCAAAGGTAACAGAACCATGTTCAGTCGGTGCAACCTCAACACCATATGCAACGATTTCAAACGTTGCGGTGACAGTTACGTTGTCAGCAGGCATGGTGAAGGTGTAAGTGCCGTCAGCACCAGCGGTGCATGCAACTGCAGCACCCTTGCTGTCAGCAACTTTCAGGCCGTCCTCAGCCAGCACAGCCTGAGAGTACATAGTCTCGTCTGCCTTAACAGTCAGGGTAACGGTATCACCTGCTGCGGCGGTTTCCTTATCAGCGGTTACAGTGCCGTTGGTAGCTTTGTTCACTGTCACAGTGTAGGCTTCCGGTTTCTTTTCGACATACTCTGCAGTGACATTGACATCAGCTGCGGGCATCTTAAAGGTAGCCTTGCCTTCTGCGTTCGGGGTCAGCTTTACGGTCTTGGTTTCGTCGCCGCTCTTATAGCTGTAGGTCAGGCTGTCAGCCTTGAGCTGGTAGTTATCAGCTGCCTTAACGGTAACGGTAACGTCGGTGCCTTCAACAGCTGCGGTCGGGTCTACGGTAACAGTGCCGTTCTCAGCAGGAGCTGCGGTAACCTTGTATTCCTTAACAAACTCTGCGCTGACGTTGACAGGGTAAGCAGGCATTGCAAAGGTGTAGGTGTTGGCTTTTTCGGTATCAGCCTTCACTTCAACGGGCTTCTCGGTGTTGTCAGCGTCTTTGTAGGTAACCTTCACGCTGCCAGCCTTCAGGGCATAGCCGGTCGCGGGCTTAGCAGTCAGGGTTACGGTTTCCTTCTCAGCTGCTTCTTTAGCGGAAGCAGTGATCTCACCATTGGTCAGGGGAGCAACATTGACCGCATAGGTCTTGGCGTTTTTGGTAACGTTGATGGTCACATCGCCGTCCGGCATGGTGAAGGTGTAAACCGTCTTAGCCTTTTCGGTGGTAGCCTGGGCTGCGGCTTCGTCCTGCGCTGCTTCCTGAACTTCAGTCAGAGCAACATCGGTATCGCCGCTCTTTGCGGTAACGGTAACGATATCGGTGCCTTCCTTTTCTACGGTCAGGGTAACGGTATCGTCCTTGATGTAGGTGTTGCTGGTGGTGCCCAGGGTCAGGGTAACGCCTGCAACTGCATCGGGCAGGGTAACGGTGTGGGGGGTGCTTTCGGTTGCGGTATGGCAATCAGAGCACAGGTACACATTGTTGCCAACGGACTTGGTTTCCAGCTCGTCCAGAGCCCAGGTATGGCCCTTGGGCAGTGCGTTGTCAGCGTACACCTTTTTACCCTTGGTCAGGCCGTACTTATTGGTGCGGGCCTGGGTGTAAGCGGGGGTATCGCACCATGCTTCAACGGTAACATCGGTGGTATTGCCGCTGCTCAGGTCGCTGACCATGTCGGACATCGGCATGGTTTCAACCAGGTTAGCGCACCACATGAACTCTTCGTTCTTGTTCTTCTCGTCAGAGCTGCTCATGTTCTGGTTGTAACTCGGGTTGTAGTTCCAGGACTCGTTCTTGTAGCTCTTACGGTTTGCATAAGAAGTGCCGGAGGCATCGGTCTTGACTTCTGCCTTGCCGTCCACCAGTTCCTTATAGGTGTTGGACAGGTTGGTACCGACAGAAACGATCAGCTGATCCTTGGTGGTGTTGATGCCGGTGATCACAGTCTGGCCCTGCTGGGTGGTGGTAGCAAAGCTGTAGCTGTCACGCAGGGTCAGGCCCGCCAGAGGATGGTTCATGAAGGTGCCCAGATACTTCACACTGCTGGTATCCTGGGCGCTATCCATGATAACCATGCTCATGCCGGGAAAGTGGGTATCGGGAACCATGTTGCCGTCCTTATCCTTGGTCAGCTTAATGCCGCCATAGACGGTGTTGTATTCCTTCACTTCTTCCACTGCGCCGGTGGTCGGGTCCATACGGTAGATGGCGTTGTTGACGTTGAAGTACAGCTTGCCACCATACAGTGCGGTAGAGTGTACCAGTGCGGGGTAGATCCGCTTTGCAGCAGCGTCTGCCAGGCACTCGGTGTTCAGGTTGTTTTCAACCTTGGTATGCTTATCTACTGCACTGGTATCGATCTTATAGATGGTGCCAGCTTCGGCCAGAACCTTGGCATTGCTGTCGTCATCATTGAAGTTGCTGCTGGTTTCCTTCAGATCGTTGTAGTACATCAGGATGATATCAAACGGGTCATCCGTCTTGGTAAAGCTGCTCATGCTGAAGCCGCCGGGTCTGCTGCTGGAATCCTCTTTGCGGATATAGTAGTTCGCATTACGCGGACGTGCTTCCAGAGTATCGGGGCCCTGGTTCTGCATCTTCTTCATGAACTGCTGCATCTGGGAGTTGTTACCAGAGCTGCCGGAACCAGAGTTGCCGTTGTTGCCGTTCTCGGACTGCTGGCGGCGCATGTTGTTATACAGGTTCTGGTTGGTCGTGGTATCAACGTAATAGAAGTAATTATTGTCGAAGTAGATGGGGCTGCAGATAGAGGTGAACCAAGTATCCTCGTAGCAGGTATCGGTGTAACGGGTCTCGTTCTTGTTCTCCGCCTTGGTGTAAGAGTAATGCGGCTTGCCGTTGTTCAACACAACATTGCCGTCATCATCCACATCGGGATTCTTGTTCTTGGTGTAGGTATAGCCATCGTACAGCGAGTCAATGTAATCATAGTACTTGCTGTAACGGCCTTCCAGACCGGAGGGAGAAACCAGGAAGTTGACATGGCGCAGGTCGCCTGCGTTCTCAACGCGGGTCTGGGCCATGCACTCGGTGTTCACGTCATCATAGCAGACGTCAACATAGTACCAGTTCTTGTTGGCTTCGCCGGTGGTCATCGTAGCAGAGTTGCTGTCGCCCTGCAGCTTGTTGACCTTGACTGCGTTGAAGTAGTGGACGTTGTTGAACATGCCGCCGCCGAACGCATTACCGGCAACACTGGTATCAGAAGTATCGCAGTAATACAGGATCTGGGCAAAGTCAACAACAGCGTTATCGCCTACTTCATCGGGGGTCTTCCAGCTGCCGTCATCATTCTTATAGATGCTCTTGTTGTCAGGCAAATTCTGGACCATGTAGTTAAATGCAGCTGCATAGCCCAGGCAGATGCAGCCATACTCAACGCCCTTAGCGCCGATCTCGCCGCCCAGCAGGGCACCGAAAGCAGTCGTCTGGATGGGGTCGTTGTTGCCGCCGCCGGTGATATCGCCCATGGAGCCCATATCGAATTCTGCAACCTGGGAGATCCAGTCGTGCAGGACCAGCAGCTTGGTGACATAGTCAGCGTCACCCAGCTTGGCAACCTGTGCCAAGCCTGCATCACGGATGGCTTTCAGAGCTTCGCCATAGTTCATGACGTAAGACATGAACGCCTGCGGCAGCATGTTCAGCATGAATGCCATGGTGGTCGGCGGGACATTATCGTTCGGATCAATGCTGCACAATACCTTGATTGCGCCCATGGTACCGGTGATGCTGCCATCCTCGCCCTGCTTCTGAACGCCCTTGGAGGTCCAGAACGGGGCAACCACGCCGAAGTACTCTGCTTCGTCCTGGTTGAACTGCGACAGCTGGAAGTAGTAGTAGTTCATCTGCGCAGTCGAGACATCGTAAGTATTGGTGACCTGGTTGCCCTGGTCGTCCACATACACGGCAGTCTTCTGGCTGTCGTACAGCAGCAGGCTGTTCTTGCCCTTGTTGTCGCCGCTCTGATAGGTGAAGTTCACCTTGCTTGCGTCAACCGGGTTGTTCTGCATATCGTACCAGTTGCCGTCCTTCATTGCGGACACCAGGGTAACGCCGGTGCCGCCGGAGGTGGTATCCAGGGTCGGGGTGCCGCCCACGTTGATGTAGACGGAATTGTCATTCTGGTCTACCACAACGCTGACCGGCATGGTCATTACCGGCTGGTTTTTGATTTCTTCGCCGCAGACAGCGCACTTGAAGGTGACGCTGGTGCATTCCCAGTCAATGGTAACGGGAGCGCCGGCAGAAATTTTGCCGGTTTCGCTGTCATAGAACAGCTGGGCGTTGCTGTAGTCAGCGGCCAGCTCGCCCTCGACCTTCTTCATTTCCCAGTTGAAGGTAGCAACAAAGTTGCCATCTGCATCCTTGGACACAACATGGCTCTGGCAGGGCAGGGCGGCAATGTCGTCGGTGCGGGTGGTGGGTTCCTTGTATTCCTTCTTAACCGGGCTCTTGTCAGCGGGCACGCTGGCAGAGTAAACGGTCTTGCCGGCAACGCCGGGCTTTGCCTCGGTGGTATCCTTGGTTACGGTGCCTTCTACCTTCTGGTAGGCATCGCCCTTTTCACAGGTATACACAGCGGTGTAAGCCCAGCCGTCATCGGTCTTGGTCCAGTAACCATCGGGGGTTTCCTTCCAGGTATGGGTGTGGCCATCCTCCGGGTTGGTGTCATTCCAGTACCATTTCGGCTCGCCATAGGTATGGCCGTCCGCAGCGGCGCTGGCCGCAAAGGTATCGGAGTTTTCAGCAACGTAAGCCTGTGCGTAGCTGTCAGCCTGCTGCGCAATCACTTCATCATCGCTGTTGGTCATGGACTCCATCGCAGAGGTCATGCCGGAGCTGCCGGTAAAGGTAACGGCGGTCACAACGCCTGCGGCGTTCGTCTCATAGCCCAGGTCGGTAACGGCGCTGGACAGATGATACGTTTTGATGGTGGCAGCCATCACCGATGCCATCTCGTCCTTGTTCAGGCCATAGGCTTCGGTGTTGATCTTGCCGGCTGCGGCGTTGGCGTACATGGCATCGGCCAATGCATTTTCCAGCGCTGCAAGGCTCATGCCCGCCTTGCTCTGTGCAGTCGCTTCCAGCTTGGCATCGTCCTGCTCCAGTTCATGCACTTCGCCCTGGGCAGCCAGCGTTTGGGCTGTCTGCTTGATCAGGTCTTCGGTGCTGGTGAACTTGGGCAGGGACTGCACAGCGCTGGCCGCGCTGGCTGCGCTAGCTGCAACAGACTGCGCTACCGAAGAATCAATCTTGGTAGTTTCGGCTGCTGCGGGAAGCGCCACGCTCTGGGCAACCATGGCTGCTGCCAGCACGGATGCGCCAAAACGCTGAAGGTTTTTCTTCATAGTTTTATCCTCCCTTAAGTGTTACTACTTTCCCCTTTTGTGTGAAAAGTGGTACGGCAGATGTGCGGCACTTTGCAGGTGTTGATTGCAAAACGCCTGGTTATGCCCCCTCGGTCTGGCGATCCCTTGCCGGGCTGCGGCCTGCTTTTGGGGCTTTTGGCCCCGGCACAGCGGCTGACAAAACGTTGTACCGGCTGCATGCCTCGATCCCGCAAATGATAACCATTCCGACACATCTAGGTATGTACATTATATCACAGTTGCCAGAATTTGCATAGTTAATTAGAGCGGTTTCTATGTAAATTTTTGTCCTTGAATCAACTGAAACCTGCTTTTCGCACATTATTTGCGCTGCGGTGCGGTGACTCTTTGGCGGTATTTATTAACATTTTTGAATGGTTTATTCCTGATTTTATCAAATGATTGAACATTTACCCCGATAATGTTCTTTGCAATCTCTTAATCCAATCACCCTGTATTGTGATCGCGCATTTTTTGCCATTTCGGTTTGGCTTGTTGTTGAGAGATTTGGCAGAGATTGGAGAAAACTTGAAGGAAAAATTGTAGGTTGAGAATTGCCCATTATAAATTGCACTGTAGAGAGCGTTCCTGACCGTTCCGAAAACTTAGGGATAGATCAACCCTTGCCCCTTAACCGCGACCTGAAATACACCTTCCCAAGGTAGGGCGGTGTGAGTGCCCCCTCCTGCTCCACTTTTTCAAAGTTCCGAATGGTGTCCTCTCCCCTATCTACAATTCCTGATGTTTTCATGATGCCTTCCTTGGTCTTCCACACCCGGCCTTTGCCCCCTCCCCGTCCCATAAGTCGTACACAACAAAAAGGCCCCTGCCTTAACAGCAGGAGCCTTGAAAGCTATATCACAAGCCGAAAATTACTTCTCGATCTTGGAAACAACGCCGGAACCAACAGTGTGGCCGCCTTCGCGGATAGCGAAACGCATGCCTTCTTCCATGGCAACCGGGGTGATCAGCTCAACGTGCATATCAACGTTGTCACCGGGCATGCACATCTCAGTGCCTTCGGGCAGGGTGATGATGCCGGTAACGTCGGTGGTACGGAAGTAGAACTGAGGACGATAGTTGTTGAAGAACGGGGTATGACGGCCGCCTTCTTCCTTCTTCAGGACGTAAACATGGCCATCGAAAGTGGTGTGGGGATGAACAGAGCCGGGAACAGCCAGAACCTGGCCACGCTCGATCTGGTCACGGTCAATACCACGCAGCAGAGCGCCGATGTTGTCGCCAGCCTGAGCGAACTCGAGGCTCTTGCGGAACATTTCCAGACCAGTGATGGTGGTGGTCAGCTTCTCTTCCTTCAGACCAACGATTTCCATCTGATCGCCGACATGAGCAGTACCACGCTCAACACGACCAGTAGCAACGGTGCCACGGCCGGAGATGGTCATAACGTCCTCAACGGGCATCAGGAACGGCTTATCAGCAGCACGGTCCGGGGTCGGGATGTAGCTGTCAACAGCGTCCATCAGCTCCCAAATGCACTTGTATTCCGGAGCATCGGGATCCTTGGAAGTGCTCTCCAGAGCCTTCAGAGCGGAACCACGGATGATCGGGGTGTTGTCGCCGTCGAAATCCTGGCTGTCCAGCAGTTCGCGAACTTCCATTTCGACCAGGTCGAGCAGCTCTTCGTCGTCAACCATATCGCACTTGTTCAGGAACACAACGATCTTGGGCACGCCAACCTGACGAGCCAGCAGGATGTGCTCACGGGTCTGCGGCATCGGGCCATCGGTTGCAGCAACAACCAGGATAGCGCCGTCCATCTGAGCAGCACCGGTGATCATGTTCTTGATGTAGTCAGCATGGCCCGGGCAGTCAACGTGGGCATAGTGACGCTTCGCGGTGTGGTACTCAACGTGAGCGGTGTTGATCGTGATGCCACGAGCCTTCTCTTCAGGAGCCTTATCGATGCTGGAGTAATCCATGAAATCGGCGTCGCCCTTCAGAGCCAGAACCTTGGTGATAGCGGCAGTCAGAGTGGTCTTGCCGTGGTCAACGTGACCGATGGTACCGATGTTGACATGCTCCAAAGAGCGGTCAAATTTTTCCTTTTCAGCCATTGGAAGTATCCTCCTTTAATTCAAACAGATAAAATAGCCTGTTGTAAGGCTATCATACTAGATTTTTCAAGAAAAATCAAGTATTTTGCGCGAATTTGTGCAGAATCAGCCCTTATTGCGCTCGGTCATGATCTTATCTGCAACACTCTTGGGAACCTGCTGGTAATCAGCCGGCTCCATGGAGTACTGGCCACGGCCCTGGGTCTTGGAACGCAGGTCAGTAGCGTAACCGAACATCTCGGACAGAGGAACCATAGCGGTGACACGGGCAGTGCCATCGGTGGATTCCTGGTTCTGGATCGCGCCGCGGCGGCTGTTCAAGTCGCCAATGACGTTGCCCATATACTCGTCAGGAACAACAACGTCAACCTTCATGATAGGCTCCATAATGACGGGATCAGCCTTCTTCATAGCATCCTTGAATGCCATGGAGCCGGCGATGGAGAACGCCATTTCAGAGGAGTCAACTTCATGATAGGAGCCGTCCCACAGAGTGACCTTGACATCCACGACGGGATAGCCAGCCAGAATGCCGGACTTCATCGCGCCCTGGATACCGTTGTCAACAGCGGGGATGTATTCCTTCGGGATAGCGCCGCCAACAATACCGTTGACGAACTCATAACCCTTACCCGGGTTGGGCTCAATCTTGATCTTAACGTGACCATACTGGCCCTTACCACCGGACTGACGTGCGTACTTGGTTTCCTGGTTAGCATCCTTGCGGATGGTTTCACGGTAGGCAACCTGAGGTGCGCCAACGTTAGCTTCGACCTTAAACTCGCGGAGCAGACGGTCCACGATGATTTCCAGGTGGAGCTCGCCCATGCCGGCGATGATGGTCTGACCGGTTTCTTCATCGGTCCAGGTACGGAAAGTCGGGTCCTCTTCAGCCAGCTTAGACAGGGCAATACCCATCTTCTCGCTGCCAGCCTTGGTCTTGGGCTCGATGGCAACGCGGATAACCGGCTCGGGGAAGTTCATGGACTCGAGGATGATGGGATGCTTCTCATCGCACAGGGTATCACCAGTGGTGGTGTTCTTCAGACCAACAGCAGCGGCGATATCGCCAGCGTAGCAGATGTCGATATCCTTACGGTTGTTTGCATGCATCTGCAGGATACGGCCGATACGCTCGTCCTGATCCTTAACAGAGTTGTAAACAGTGGTGCCAGCCTCAACGGTACCAGAGTACACGCGGAAGAAGCACAGCTTACCGACATACGGGTCAGTCATAATCTTGAATGCCAGTGCAGAGAACGGCTGATCATCGGAAGAAGTGCGATCTTCTTCCTCGCCAGTCTCCGGGTTGGTGCCCTTGATGGCCGCAACGTCGGTCGGAGCAGGCATATAATCAACGATTGCATCCAACAGTTTCTGAACGCCACGGTTCTTGTAAGAAGAGCCGCAGACAACAGGAACGATCTCGTTGGAAATAGTAGCCTTACGCAGAGCAGCCTTGATTTCTCCCTTGGTCAGCTCTTCGCCGTCCAGGTACTTCATCATCAGCTCTTCGTCGGTCTCAGCAACAGCTTCGATCAGCTTGTCATGATATTCCTGAGCCTGTTCTTTCAGGTCTTCAGGAATTTCCTCAACGCGCACATCATTGCCCATATCATCATAGTAGATATCGGCGTTCATGTCGATCAGATCGATGATGCCGCGGAAAGTGTCTTCCTGGCCGACAGGCAGCTGGATAGGCACACCGTTGGCATGCAGACGATCATGCATCATCTGTACGCAGCGGAAGAAGTCAGCACCCATGGTATCCATCTTGTTGACGTAAACCATGCGGGGAACCTTGTACTCGTCAGCCTGGCGCCAAACGGTTTCAGACTGAGGCTCAACGCCACCCTTTGCGGCCAGAACGGTAACAGAACCGTCCAGAACACGCAGAGAACGCTGAACTTCAACAGTAAAGTCAACGTGGCCCGGGGTGTCGATGATGTTGATACGATGACGGTTCTTTTTGAACAGAGCCGGATCGTGCTGGGTCTCGGTGTGGCTCCAGTAGCAGGTGGTTGCAGCGGAAGTGATGGTAATACCACGTTCCTGTTCCTGCTCCATCCAGTCCATCGTAGCAGCGCCGTCATGAACTTCGCCGATCTTATGGTTAATACCGGTGTAGTACAGAATGCGCTCGGTGGTGGTGGTCTTGCCTGCGTCGATGTGGGCCATGATACCGATATTTCGGGTCATTTGCAGGGATACGTCTCTCGGCGTTGCCATGGCTTAAACCTCCTCAGTAAGCAGATCAATAACGGTAATGCGCGAAAGCCTTGTTGGCTTCTGCCATCTTGTGGGTATCTTCGCGCTTCTTGACAGCGCCGCCAACGTTGTTGGTAGCGTCAATGATCTCGGCGGCCAGGCGAGCGGACATGGTCTTTTCACCACGGCTGCGGCTGTACAGAGTCAGCCAGCGCAGGCCGAGGGTCTCGCGGCGGGCGGGGCTGACCTCCAGGGGAACCTGGTAGGTGGAGCCGCCGACACGGCGGGCCTTAACTTCGAGGCTGGGCATGATGTTTTCCATGGCCTTCTCGAACATTTCGAGAGGATCGTTGCCGGTCTTCTCTTTGACAGTCTCAAAAGCTTCGTAAACGATCTTCTGAGCGACGCCCTTCTTGCCATCCAGCATGATGCTGTTGACCAGACGGGTGACGAGCTTGGAATTGTAAATAGGATCAGCCAGAACTTCGCGCTTTGCGATTTTACCTCTTCTGGGCATCTTTCTTCCCTCCTTCACATTAATGATATCATCGGTACTCGAAAGTTAAAGAAAACTCCCGTTATGCCACAAAAGGGTCAGCTGACCATTTTATGGCGAAAAGATGTTTCCTTACTTCTTGGCACCGGCCTTGGGACGCTTTGCGCCGTATTTGCTGCGAGCCTGGTTACGGTTTGCAACACCCTGAGTATCCAGAGTACCACGGATGATGTGGTAACGGACACCGGGCAGGTCCTTAACACGACCGCCACGGATCAGGACAACGCTGTGCTCCTGCAGGTTATGGCCGATACCAGGAATGTAGGAGGTGACCTCGATACCATTCGTCAGGCGGACACGGGCAACTTTACGCAGAGCAGAGTTGGGCTTTTTGGGGGTCATGGTACGAACAGCGGTGCAAACACCACGCTTCTGGGGGCTGTTCATGGTGGTGTACTGCTTCTTCTGGGAGTTGTAGCTCTTCTGAAGGGCAGGAGCAGTGCTCTTGGTTACCAGGACCTCACGGCCTTTGCGTACGAGCTGGTTAAAAGTAGGCATTTCTTTTCTCCTTTCTTGATTATTCCGCGCAGTTTTTTGCGGGGGTTGTGCTTCCATTTTGGCCGCACTTGACCCCTTAACTCACGCATCTATTATAATAGCGGATAAACCACGCTCTGTCAAGAGTATTCACAAAAAATATTTCAAATAATCGTGCAAGATGCTGATTTTCTGCACCGTGGGTTCTAATTTTGCGTTTAAGGTGTATCTGAAAGCAAAGAATCAGATACCCCCTCGGACTTTCCCCTGCTTATTTTGCAGCTTCCAGCTGTGCCACGCAGGCTTCGGCTTCGTCCAGAATGCGGCCGAACTTATCCAGGGCAGCATCCACCGGGGCGGGGGTGGTCAGGTCCACACCGGCATGGCGCAGCTCATCCAGCGGGTAAGCGCTGCCGCCCATGTGCAGGAACTCCAGGTACTTCTTAACAGGCGGTTCGCCGTTCTTCAGGATGCCCTCGGACAATGCCACGGCAGTGGAATAGCCGGTTGCATACTTATAAACATAGAACGGGCGGTAGAAGTGCGGGATGCGTGCCCACTCGTACTGTACTTCGTCATCCACAACCAGCTCCGGTCCAAAGTAGTCCACAATGAGCTTCTTGTACAGATTGTTCAGGGCGGCGGGATTCAGGGCTTCGCCGCGCTCGGCCATGGCGTGGGCATCGCGCTCAAACTCGGCAAACATCGTCTGGCGGTAGACGGTTCCCTTGAAATTTTCGAGGTACTGATTCAGCAGGGCCAGGCGGGTTGCGGGATCCTGGTTCTTTTCTGCCAGCAGGTGCTCAATGAGCAGGTTCTCGTTGACGGTGGAAGCGACCTCTGCGACAAACAGGGTATAGTCGGCATACTGGGCAGGCTGGGTATGGCGGCTGAACCAGCTGTGCATGCTGTGGCCCATCTCATGCGCAATGGTGGAAACGCTGTCCAGCGTACCGGTAAAGTTGCACATGATATAGGGGTTGGAATCATAGCTGCCGCCGGAGTAAGCGCCGCCGCTCTTGCCCTTGTTGGGGAACACATCGATCCAGCGCTCGGCAAAGCCCTTGCGAACGATGGTGCCGTACTCTTCGCCCAGCGGTGCAACGGCATCCAGAACCATCTGCTTGGCCTGGTCATAGGTGTAATGGGCGCTGACGCCCTTGGTCAGCGGGGCGTACACATCATAGTAGTGCAGCTCGTCCACACCCAGGATGCGCTTGCGCAGAGCAACATAGCGGTACATATCCGGCAGGTGCTTGCGCACAGTAGCCACCAGGTTATCATAGACCTGGCCGGGCACGTTCTCCCCTGCCATGGACATGGCGCGGGAAGATTCATAATGACGGACGGAGGCTTCGGCGGCAGCGGTCTTGACAGCGCCGGAGTAAGAGGCAGCCAGCGTGTTGATGTGCTGGCGGAAGCTCTTGTAGTAGCTTTCAAAGGCATTCTTGCGCAGCACGCGGTCATTGGAGGTTTGCAGCAGGATGTAGTTGGAAGCGGTCAGCTCCACATCGTTGCCCTCGCCATCCTTGACGGAATCGAACACCATGTCGGCGTCTTCCAGGTTATCGGCAACATTTTTCGGGGTTCCGAATGCCTCACCGAAAGCAGCCAGCAGCTTTTCTTCCGGGGCGGTCAGGGTGTGAGGCTTTGCACGCAGCAGGTCTTCCAGAGCAAAACGATAGGGGGCGACCTGCTCGTCAGCCATGATGGCATCCAGGGTTTCCTGCGGCAGTGCCAGGATTTCCGGCTGAGCATAGGCGATGGTACCGACAGCCTTTACATATTTGGCAGTAGCGCGGGCATCCATGCTCTGGGCGTCATCAGCACGGGTATCCTCGCTCAGACGCAGGCTGGTGTAGACAGCCAGGTTTTCCAGTTCACGGAACACGCCGATTTCTGCATCATAAAATTCACGAATGCTGGCAGCGTTGTTCAGCTTGCCCTCCCAGGCAGCCAAAGCTTCAATTTTGGGGTCAATGGCGGCAAAAGCCTTTTCCCACTCCGCATCGCTGGCGTACATTTTGGTCAGGTCCCACTGGTACTGCGGGTCCATCTCTTTGCGTTCTTTCAATGCTTCCGACATGGCGGATTCTCCTTTTCTGTATGGTGTCATTCCGGGCCAGACGCGGGATAGCCTTCCCCGTCCCCTGTGCAGGCACCATCCATCCTGCACAGACAAACCCAGTATAAAAGTATTATACACCAAATGTTAGAAAAAACAAATCCGTTTTTATGCCACAAAAGCAACGCTCCATAGAACGAGTGCCAGCAGCATTGCCGCTATCAGATACAACATTCTTTTGCCTGTTGATTTTGCAGCCGCCACAATACCGCTTTTCCCTATTGCTATCAAAAGGAGCACAATAATTAGAATCAGCAAGAGCAGCAGAAGCCCCACTGCCGCGCCAAGCCCAACAAATTGCAGAGCAAACCACAGCAGAATTGCCGCTGCCGCAAGCAGCATCCACTTCTGCTTTGCTGTCAGGCTTTCTGCTTTTTCTGTGTTTGCTAATGTTCCCGATTTTTCCGTTCCCGTTGTCCCTTCTAAATCAGTCGCTTCCATATCCGCTGCTTCCAACGGAATTCCCAGCAGCTGCCGCAGCATAAACAGGTTGGCTGTGCCGGGCAGAGCTTTCCCTGTTTCCCACCTTGCCACAGCCTGCCGTGTCACCCCCAGCTGCTCTGCCAGCATTTCCTGGGTCATGCCTTTTTCTTTCTGGGCGGATGCAATTTTCTCTCCCAATGTCATAGTGCTATCCCCCTTTCTTTGGGGCCAGCATAGCACAGCTGTACTACTATTTTCAAGCAACTTTGTATCACTTTTCTGCCACTTTTCCGCAATAAGCAGTTTCATTCCCCGCAAAGCAGCATAAAAAATCCCCCACAGTACCCTTTCCGTTCGCAGTTGCCCGTGCGGAGAATACTGTGGGGGATGTTATGTTTTATTGTCAGGCTAAGCTTATCAGATAAGAAAAGTCTTACTTTTCAGCGTGGTCGTAAGCGCTGCCTTCGGCATCGCGGATTTCCTCGGCGCGAGCCAGCTCTTCTTCAACCTCCGGCAAACCGGTTCCGGCGGGGATCAGCTTACCGATGATGACGTTCTCCTTCAGACCGGCCAGCGGATCAACCTTGCCCTTGATGGCGGCTTCGGTCAGAACGCGGGTGGTTTCCTGGAAGGATGCAGCGGACAGGAAGCTGTCGGTTGCCAGGCTGGACTTGGTGATACCAAGCAGGATCTGACTGGCCTGGACCAGCTTCAGGTCGGTTTCGCCTGCATCAATGCGTTCCTGAATCTTCTCGTTCTCGATCATCACATCGCGGCGGTTGACAACGCTGCCCATGATGAACTCGCTGGAACCTGCATCGTCAATACGAACCTTACGCATCATCTGGCGGACGATAACTTCGATATGCTTATCGTTGATTTCAACGCCCTGCAGACGGTAAACCTTCTGGACTTCGCTGATCAGGTAGTTCTGGGTAGCAATGCGGCCCTTGACAGCCAGGATATCCTGCGGATAAGCATGGCCTTCGGTCAACAGTGCGCCCTTGACGAGCACATCGCCTTCCATCACCTTCAGGCGGTGGCCGAACGGGATCAGGTAGCTCTTGGTAACCGGTGCGCCGTTATCGTCAACACCGGTCACTTCAACGTGGCGGCTCTTCTTGGTATCGTCAATATGGACGGTACCGGCGATCTCGGACATGATAGCCATTGCCTTCGGGCGGCGGCTCTCGAACAGTTCTTCAACACGCGGAAGACCCTGAGTAATATCTTCAGCAGATGCGATACCGCCAGTATGGAAGGTACGCATGGTCAGCTGAGTACCGGGTTCGCCGATGGACTGTGCCGCAATGATACCGACGGATTCACCGACCTTAACGCACTGGCCGTTGGACATGTTGGAGCCGTAGCAGCGGGCACAGACGCCAACGTGAGCACGGCAGGTCATCACGCTGCGGATCTCCAGCTCGGTAATACCGGCAGCTTTGATCTTTTCAGCGTCGAACATATCCATCATCTTGTCCTTGGACACAATGAGTTCGCCGGTCTTGGGATCTTTCACGTCATTCAGAGCATAACGGCCAATCAGACGCTCGGAGAAGCTTTCGATGGTAGCGTTGCCTTCGCTGATCTCGCTGACGAGGATACCCTCGGTAGCGTGGCAGTCTTCCTCGCGGATGATGACTTCCTGAGAAACGTCAACCAGACGGCGGGTCAGGTAGCCAGAGTCAGCCGTACGCAGTGCGGTATCGGTCAAACCTTTACGAGCGCCTCGAGAAGAGATGAAGTACTCCAAGATGTTCAGGCCTTCGCGGTAGTTTGCACGGATAGGCATTTCCAGGGTTTTACCTGCGGTGTTAGCCAGCAGGCCGCGCATGCCGGCCAGCTGCTTGATCTGGTCCATAGAACCACGAGCACCAGAGTCGGACATCATATAGATGGGGTTGCGCTGGTGGTGGGTCTTCAGGTTGGTAGACAGAGCGTTGGAAACTTCCTCGGTAGCTGCCTGCCAGATCTCAACGGTGTTCTTATAGCGCTCTTCATCAGAGATAAGACCACGGTTGAAGTTCTTCATGACCTTTTCAACCTTCTTGTCAGCCGCAGCCAGGATCTCCGGCTTCTCTTCGGGGATGATAGCGTCAGGCACGGCAACGGTGATGGCAGAAAGGGTGGAATACTTATAGCCCTGTGCCTTGATGTGGTCCAGCATGATAGCGCAGCGCTTGGTGCCATGCTTTGTCAGGCAGCGGCTGATGATGTCGGGCAGCTTCTTCTTGGTGACCTGGAAATCGACTTCGTAATCGAACTTATGTTCGGGGTCGTTGCGATCCACATAGCCCAGATCCTGCGGGATGGGGGTGTTGAAGATGATCTTGCCGACAGTGGTGGTGACAAGGGCGGTTTCGGGGCCGTTGCCAAAGTCCATGGTGCGGCGCACCTTAACGGGAGCCTGCAGGGTGACGATATGCTCGGCGTAAGCCATCAGGGCTTCGTCCTCATCGCGGAACACCTTGTCGTGGCCGGGGTCTTCGGGGTTGACCATGGTCAGGTAGTAAGAGCCCAGGATCATATCCTGCGTGGGCACGGTGACAGGTTCGCCGTCAGACGGCTTCAGCAGGTTGCCGGAAGCCAGCATCAGCATCTTGGCTTCGCGCTGTGCTTCGGTGGACAGCGGCAGATGGACAGCCATCTGGTCGCCGTCGAAGTCAGCGTTGAAGGGGGTGCAGACCAGCGGGTGCAGCTTGATGGCGTGGCCTTCGACCAGAACGGGCTCAAATGCCTGAATGCCCAGGCGGTGCAGGGTAGGTGCACGGTTCAGCAGAACGGGATGGCCCTTGATGACGGTTTCGAGAGAGTCCCACACCTCGGTGGAAGCACGCTCGACCTTTTTGCGGGCAGCCTTGATGTTGGAGGCAATGCCCTTCTGGACCAGGTCCTTCATAACGAAGGGTTTGAACAGCTCCAGAGCCATCTCTTTGGGCAGACCGCACTGGTACATCTTCAGCTCAGGGCCGACAACGATAACGGAACGGCCAGAGTAGTCAACACGTTTGCCCAGCAGGTTCTGGCGGAAGCGGCCCTGCTTGCCCTTCAGCATATCGGAAAGGCTCTTGAGGGCGCGGTTGTTGGGGCCAGTGACCGGGCGGCCGCGGCGGCCGTTATCGATCAGGGCGTCAACTGCTTCCTGCAGCATGCGCTTTTCGTTGCGCACGATGATGTCGGGAGCGCCCAGCTCCAGCAGGCGCTTCAGACGGTTGTTGCGGTTGATCACGCGACGGTACAGATCGTTCAGGTCGGAAGTCGCAAAGCGGCCGCCATCCAGCTGGACCATGGGGCGGATATCCGGCGGGATGACCGGAACAACGTTCAGGATCATCCACTCCGGGCGCTGGCCGGACAGGCGGAATGCATCAACGCACTCCAGGCGTTTCAACAGGCGGACGCGCTTCTGGCCGGTAGCCTTTTCCAGTTCCTCATGCAGCTCTGCGGACAGAGCTTCCAGGTCGATCTCAGCCAGCAGCTTCTGGACGGCTTCGGCGCCCATGCCGGCTTCAAAGGTATCTTCGTACTTTTCCCGCATCTCCTTGTACTCGCGTTCGGTCAGGAGCTGCTTTTTCTCCAGCGGAGTAAAGCCGGGATCGGTAACGATATAGTTTGCAAAGTAGAGCACCTTGTCCAGCTGGCGGGGGCCGATGTCCAGCATCAGGCCAATGCGGCTGGGAATGCCCTTGAAATACCAGATGTGCGAAACGGGTGCAGCCAGCTCAATGTGGCCCATGCGCTCGCGGCGGACCTTAGCGCGGGTAACTTCGACACCGCACTTATCGCAGATCTTGCCCTTATAGCGGATGCGCTTATACTTGCCGCAGTGGCATTCCCAGTCCTTGGTAGGTCCAAAAATGCGCT
>OLYB01001503.1_pt1 | contig 18285 bp, 10 predicted proteins | sample 1674481 | NCBI WGS metagenome assembly OLYB01 (sample SAMEA103958167, study PRJEB25191) | human gut metagenome
TGCGCACGGCCACGACTCGGGTGCACATACGCACCGCCGCACTGTCCGCTCGCTAGGGGCGGGGCATTGGTACGCGCGGCCCGCCGGGGCGCGGGGTGGGATCGGGCATTTCGCCTTTTCGGGGTTCAATTGCCAGGAACAGCTTCGAGTCTGCGCTGTTTCGGTGGGCAACCATGGGCCCACTTCGCGTTCTGCGAAGCTGTGCCGTATCATGGGCTGAAGCAAAAAGTGCTTTGACCTTTATATAAAGCGCGGCAAATGTTGTGGAAGGGATGTCATGGGCGTTCGCAAGGCAATGGGAAATATGGCAAGCTCGCTGAGCACGTGGGGTTTGCGTCACCTGGCGCACAGGCCTGCCGCTAATATGCCTGGCAAAATTGCCCTGAAAATCGACCCGCAGATTATCGCTGAGTCGATGGACAAGATCACCGAAGGCTCCATTGTTGTGGTGGGCACCAACGGCAAAACCACCATTACTAATATGATTGCCGATGCGCTGGAGCGCCAAGGCAAGAGCATCGCGTGCAATCGCACGGGAGCCAACCTTGCCTACGGTGTGGCTACCACGTTGCTACAGACCAAGGGCACCGTGGAATGGGGCGTGTTCGAATCGGACGAGTTGTGGCTGGCCCACACCTTGCCGCAGGTGCAAGCAGATTATGTTCTGCTGTTGAACCTCTTCCGCGATCAGCTCGATCGTTGCGGTGAAATCGATCGCGTGCAAGATGCCATCGCTACTGCCCTGGAGCAGTCGCCCAACACCACCCTGCTTTACAACGCCGATGATCCGCTGTGCGCCATCATCGCGCAGCGCGTGCCCAACAAATCTGTTGCGTTTGGCGTGGGCGAAGACATGCACCAGCGTCAAAACGTCGTGGCAGACGCCCAGATGTGCCAGCGCTGTTCGGCTATGTTCACCTACGGCTACCGACAGTACGGTCAGCTTGGTACGTATTCGTGTCCGAACTGCGGATTCAGCCGCCCTGATTTGGATTTCGCCGCCAAGAGCGTAGTGTTCGGAGACGAAATCACGTTTTCGGTTGAAGAAACGGCAACGGGCAAAAGCGTCGATCTTCACGCGCAGCGCGCTGGATCGTACATGGTGTACAACGTTATGGCCGCTTGGCTGGCCTCCCATTGCGCTGGCGTTTCCGACGCGGTGTTCCAGAGGGCGGTTGATCTGTTCGACCCCCAGAACGGACGCTTGCAGTCGCTTACCATCGAAGGACGCCCTGTCCTTTTGAACCTGGCGAAGAACCCGACGGGCTTCAACCAGAACATGAAGCTCATCACCCAGGCGCCGGGAAAGAAGGTTGCGGCGTTCTTTATTAACGACAATGAAGCCGATGGTCGCGACATTTCCTGGATTTGGGACTGCGACTTTGAGGAGCTTGCCAGCCAGGAAGACGTTATGGTGTTCGCTGGTGGAATCCGCAAAAACGATCTGCAGCTGCGTCTGAAGTATGCGGGCATCGACGCTAAGACCGTCGATAGCGTCAACGAAGTGGTGAATGCTGCGCTGAAGCTGCCCTCCGAATGGAATATCTACGCTATCGCCAATTACACCTCGCTCCCCTCAGTGCGTTCTGCCCTGATGGCGCGCGCCGATAAGGCAGTACCCGCCAACCCGACATCGGGCGATGCCGAGCCGAAGTGCAGTAAGAAGTGGGTTTCGGGTGCCTATGTGCATCAAGCTGAAGCTGCCAAGTTCGAGGAGCAGCCGCTGCGCATCGTGCATCTGTTCCCCGACCTTCTTAATTTGTACGGCGATGGCGGCAACGTGCGCGTGCTTGCCCAGCGTTGCGCATGGCGTGGCATCCCCGCACAGGTGGAAGCAGTTCACTACGGGGAATCGGTTGATCTTTCTTCTGCCGACATCGTGTTCTTGGGCGGCGGCCCCGACCGCGAGCAGAAGCTGGCATCCGAGGTATTGCTGGGCATGCGCGATGAACTGCACACCTACGTAGAAGCCAATGGGGCGCTTCTGGCTATTTGCGGCGGCTACCAGATTCTGGGTAGTAATTGGCTTATGGGCGATGAGTCGGTGGAAGGCCTTTCCATCCTCGACTTGAAGACGGTCCGTGCTGGCGCTGGCTTCGATCGCCTTATTGAAAACATTGCTTTGGAGTCCGAGCTTTCCCCGCAGCCCGTGGTGGGATACGAAAACCATGCTGGTCGTACGAAGCTCGGCGCGTCCTTGAAGCCATTTGGCAAAGTGGTTTCCAACGTGGGCCACGGCAACGACGACGATTCGGGTTGCGACGGTGCCCTGTATCGCAATTGCATTGGCACCTATCTGCATGGTCCGCTTCTGGGCAAGAACCCGGCTATTGCCGATCACCTTATTGCTGCGGCGATGGAGCGCCGTTTGGGCAACAAGGTGGAGCTTGTTGCTCTTGAAGACGAAGTTGAGCTCGCCGCGAATGCGTATATGGCAAAGCGCCTGGATGTGCCTGGGGCATAAATAGGAGGCTGTGGGTTTCGCGTCAGGCACTAGGACATAGAGGTTGCTAATTCGCGCTGCTTTTGCCGACGCCTTTGCCCCTTAGGTTGCCTGGGGTGCCGTTCCTCTTCCGTGTTGTGTCCGAGCTGAAGCGCTTCACGTTTTGCGCACAAAAAACCCAACAAACAGTATAAGTCTGTACTAAAAATGAGCGACTTGCCTTGTTTTCATTCGCGCATACTGTGGTTTTCGCCGAATTAATTTGCATGGCATTAACGTTTCTTTCATCATTTATTGCATGTTTGCTTCGAATAACAAGCCATCAAAACGATCGGCTCGTGCTGAAAGGAAGGCGGCGCACGCTTCCTCCTCGCGCACGCCGCATCGCTCAGCGGGAAGTGCTTCTGACCCGTATGCTCGTACGTCTCGCGCGTCGCATGCTTCGCGCCGCCCTAGTGGTTCGAGCACGAATGCGTATGGAGCCAGCAACTATGGCTCGTCCACGCATGTTTCCCCTGTTCACACGCAGCAAAAGAGCAATTACCGCTCGGTTGGCGCTTACGGTTCGCCCACCAAGCGCGGCCCGTATACTCCCCGCAACGCACATGATCGCGAGATCCTTCGCGCTAAGCGCGAGCGCACGAAGAAGCGTCGCAAGCGCATCGCGCTTGGCGTAGTTGCCGTCTGCTTGGCTTTGGTACTTGGTGGCGTAGGCGCTGCCTGGGCTTATCTCAATAACCTTGACAAGGCGCTGAACAAAGACGTTGACGCCGATCTTCTTAACTCGCTTACGGTTACCGATTCGGCATCCGATCCGTTCTACATGCTGCTTATCGGCATCGACAAATCGGAGCAGCGAGAATCCACTAACGAATACGGCGGTTCGTATAGAACCGACTCGATGATTTTGGCACGTATCGACCCAAGGGAAAAGGAAGTTACGCTTATTTCCATTCCTCGCGATACGCAGGTAACTATTGGTAACCATGGCACGCAGAAAATCAATGCTGCCTATGCATTCGGCGGCCCTTCCGGTGCCATTGACGCGGTTTCCAAGCTGGCAGGCGTCCCCATCAACCACTATGCGGAAATCGATTTTGATGGCTTCAAGGCCGTAGTCGACGCCTTGGGTGGCATTACGGTAAATGTGCCGATGGAAATCAACGACGACATGGCAGGCGGCCACGTTGATGCGGGTGAGCAGACCCTCAACGGCGAACAGGCTCTTATCCTGTGCCGCAGCCGCCATAACTATGACAATGTGGGCGACGGCGACGGCGACTCCATTCGCGCCGCTAATCAGCGCATGGTTATTTCCACCATTATGAAGCAGCTGATGAGTTCGGATGTAGCCACGCTTACTAACACGGTAAACACGCTTGCTCAGTACATCACTACCGACTATTCTGCGGCGGGTATTCTTGGCTTAGCGCAGGCCATGATAGGCATTGACGTTGACAACAACGTATATTCGGCTCAACTTCCTACCACTTCAGTGTATGAAAACGATATTTGGTACGAAAAGGTGAATACCGAAGAGTGGCAAAAGATGATGAGCCGTGTGAAGCAGGGTCTTTCTCCTACGGAAGAAACCGTTGTCGACTCCGCAACGGGCACGGTAATGTCTTCGGCGGGAACAGGCGGCAGCGGTTCTGGCGATAGCAGCTCCAAGAACTCGAGCTCTTCCTCTTCGCTTTCTGGCGTGAAGATTGCCGTAAAGAACGGCAGCGGCATTCAGGGTTGCGCAAATGAAGCAGCTTCGAAGCTCACCCCGCAGGGTGCTGTTTGCGAAACGGGCAACGCCGACGATTACAACTACAAGAAGACGATCGTTGTATACAACGGCACCGATTCCACCCAAGCGCAGAAGATCGCCGATTTGCTGGGCGTTGGTACCGTTAAGAAGAATGACGGCACCTATTCCTTCACGGGCGACTATTTAGTAGTGGTTGGTCAGGACTGGAAATAGGATTCTTCTAGCAGGTTGATTGCAAGCCCCTGGTTGTTCTGTGGGTTCGTGATTCAGGCGAGAGCTTTTCAGCCCCTGAGTGCAAGCTTGCGAAAGCCAGAAACCTGCAGCTTCCTGGCGATATGAAGCTTTTTGGAGCGCGCAATGCGAATTTATCTCGCATTGCGCGCTTTTCTTTTCTGGGAGGGCGGGGCCTTTCGAAATGTAGGCAAAAGCGTGCTCGATTTAAGCTTGGAGCTACAGGCGTGCTACAGATAAAAATAGCGGATGGGTCTGTGATTCAGGTTATCGCTTTGCGTATTCCCCCGGTGGCCTCAACGCGCCCATCACGGGTGATAAGCACGGCTTCGAGGCTGGGGTGCCCTTCTGCGTAGTTTTTCGCCCAATAGCTACCCATAAGCAAAAGGGCCGTCGAAAAGCCATCGCCGTCTATCGACTGCTTCGCTATCACCGTTGCGCTTGCGAGGTCGCTGTCCGAGGGGTACCCGGTGCGTGGGTCGACAATATGATGATGGACGTTTCCGTATTCATCGGTAAAGCAGCGCTCATAGATGCTACTGGTAACTATGGAGCAGTCGTTCAGCTCAAGAATGCAGGCGGGCTCTTCGCTGGGCAGCGTGTAGTTTCTGAGCGTTCGAAGGTCGGTCCCGTGGGGGCTGCGCGCTAGGACGGCGGCGCGCTCTTCTGCGGCTTTTCTTTGCGAAGCATGTTTCGGAGATCGGATGCCAACGCGCCAGTGCGACTGCGGTGCCTCGGCCAAGAAGGGGCGCCCCTTTACCACGATATTTCCTCCAAGGTTGATAAGGGCATCGTGGACGTTGCGACCTTCCAAGAACTCACTAACCCGATCGGCGATGTATCCCTTTGCGATGCCTCCCAGGGAAACCTTGCTTTCTGGGGTAGGGAGCTGGGCGTGGTCCTCCATTATGCGGGGGTGCCCGATTTTTGCAATTTCAAGGGCGTGTGCTATTTCTGTTGGCTTGGGAACTTGGGCTTTGCGGAAGTTCCAGAGTTCTGCGACGGGAGCCATGGAAACATCGAACAGCCCTGCGGTTTCCTCGCGGTAGTGCCTGGAAAGCTGCAGAATCTTTGCGGTTTCGGAATCGATGGGCACGGATTCCCCCTGTGCGTGGTTCAAGCGCCAGATATCACTTCCTTTTCGGGTGTGACTCCAAAGCTTTTCGTAGCGGTGGCAGAGACCCACCGCATCATTGAGAGCCTTTTCCAGCAATTGCCCTGATAAGGGCTGCGTCCCATCGGTTTTGACCGCTGCCTTTATGCAACAGTTTGTGTTGAAGGCGAAGAAGCTTCTGCTCCTTATTTCAAGCTCGGCATTTTCGCTCGCGTCTGTTTTGAGGAGGCTTGTTTCCAGCTGAGCGTTTCTTGCGTTCACGGGTCCTTCTTCGCGATAGGGCGGGGAGGCGCTGCAGCCTACAGATGGCCGAAAGACGTATCCCCGAGAATTTGTCTGCAACTAAATTGTTACCTATGGTAAACTCCCGCATGTAAATTAGCCACGTCTAACTCTAAATGTGCAGAAATAACTTCGGAAAGGGAGAACATGAAAGATTCTCAGTCACTTCGTACACCCGCGGCCTCTGCGGCGAAGGTTGGCATGGCGGCTGCCTTGGCTGCTGGCATGGCCATAGCTACTCCGACTACCGCATTTGCGACAGGGGAAAACCAGGACGTGAGTGCCGTCTCTGAAGACGCGAGCGATAGCTACTACTACATTGGCGATAGTTCCTATGGGCTGAGCACCTATCTTTCTGAAGCCGTTGCCCAAGGGTGCACGAAAATTCATGTGGGAACCAGCTTTACCGACAAGGGCACGGTAACCATTCCGTCGTCTATCACTGAGCTTTCGGGATATTCCGAAGGTTGGTTTAGCTCCGGTCCGAAAACAGTCGATTTCGGCTATTCGTATAAAATGACGGTCGTGTTCCCTTCCGGTTCGGATATCGCGGTCGATCGCATCAATTTCTACAAGCGCAATAGCTCAGATGCCGAAGGCGCCTATGTTGAAGTGCAGAAAGGCGCTGTGGTTCATTTTTCGAATTGCTCGTTTTCCAATACGCCCGTTGTGAACGGCACAGCGGTGTTCGAAAACTGCACTTTCGCGACGGGAAAGATCGAAAACAATGGCTCTGTAACGTACACCGGTAGCACGAAAGAGCCTGAGAACATTGGCAAGCCTGCTGAAGCCTACCAAGGTCTTGCATTCAGCTTCGCATCGGGCAAGGAATTCTCTTCTGCCGTTCAGGGCAGCCAGGTCAGCCAAACGCTGCCCTTTGAGCTGAAGGGAACGAAAGCTGCCGACGCCAAGGTTGCCGCCAAGGTTCTTGGTCAGGATGGCGCAGAGGTTGAGGGCTTGAACGCTTCTGTTTCGGGCGGGAAAGTCTCTCTGACCGGAACGGCGCCTGCCGCTGGTTCGTATTCTGTTGCGGTTTCCGCCTCTGCAGCCAAGGAGGACGGATCGGCAGATTCGGCAAGTGAAACGTTGAGCTTTGTGGTACAGGAGCAAATTCAGGTTAGGCTTTCGGGCGATCTGCAGTGCTTCGTTGTGAACGGCACATCTGCCCAGAGCAGTGAATACGAGGTTATGGCGACCTCGACAGGTGGCGGCGGATCGTCGAGCACGAGCCAGTCGAATTGCCTGAAGCCCGAGGTCAAAGAGGGAACCGGCGAATGGGAGGACTGGAACACCTTTGCAACCAGGAATTCTGATGCTGAGATCAGCTTTTCCATCAGCCCCGAAGGAAGCGGCATGGAGGTAAGCCCTGTTGCCTACGACACCGTCTACGTTACGGGAACGCCGCAGACCCCAGGTACCTACCATATAACAGCAACGGTAACCTCTGGTGCGCGCAGCCAGCAAAGCAGCCCGGTGGAAATGCGCATCTACGCGGACGACCAAACCCTCCAGCAACGGATGGATGCCCTTTCTGAAGGAACCAGCTCGTGGGATATGGAGCCCTATGAGATCTCTGAGACGGGAAATGCGGTTGTGCCCGTTGGCCTGCACGACATTTACGGCTCGCACGAATCGGGCGTGTACGGCATTATCGGCAAGGGCGAAAACGGCAATTTCGGCACTGAAACACTCACTATTCCCGCAGGGGCGGATGTCACCCTTCACAACATGAAGATCTATTCGAGCGTGAAGATCGTTGTGGAAAAGGGTGGCAAGCTGACCCTCGATGATTCGGTTGCCTATGGCGCCGTGGAGGTAAACGGAGGTACTTTGAGTGCCCGAAACAGCTCTTCGTTCGTTAATCAGATCACGCTGAATGACGGGTCTGCCCTCGAAAATGCCGAAATCAGATCCCACGCTAACTACCTTACCGACGGAAATTACAAAGTCGAAGCGCCGATGGCTCCCGTGCAGACAAATGGCACGGTGACGGTCAAGGGCACGTGCTCCATTGAAGGTGAAGGCATCGTGTCTAGCAAAGACGCCCAAACTGGCCTGATCGTTAATGGGGGCAAGTTGGTTATCGACCAAGGTGCCACGTTGAAAGCGACTGGCGGCAGCGTTGACCTTGACAATGGAAACGGCGGTGCGGGCATCGTGCTTAACGGTGGCTCCATTATCGGCAACGGCCAGCTTGAGGCACAGGGTGGCTCTGTCGGCATGGGCGGAGGAAACGGCGGCGCAGGTATTGCCGGTGAAGGCATAGTTGCAGTTTCCGAGTTGAAGGCGACGGGCGGAAACACCGTCGGTGAAAACGACGCCGCAATGGGCGCTCCGGGCAACGCGGGTAACGGTATTGATCCGAAGGTTTTGGTTTCAAAGGCCACCAAGGTTGAATCAAAGGGCGGAACGGGCGTGAACCCAGGAAGCAGCGAATACAGCGTTTACGAAGAGAATGCTGGCGGCGGATCGGGTTCCGATGGCGATAAGGGGCCTGGTTCCGATAACGGTTCTGGCAATGGATCGGGTAGCGGGTCTGACTCCGGTTCTGGCAACGGAACGGGTTCAAATGGCGACTCTAACAACGGTTCTGATTCTGGTTCTGGTTCCAGCGGCGGTTCGAATGGTGGCTCCGATTCCGACAACGGTTCTGGTGAAAACGGCAGCGATACTGCTAGCGGTTCCGGCAACGGCTCCAATGCAAGCAGTGAAGGCGAAAAGGCCAGCGGCAATGAAAACCCTTCGCAAACCGCCAATCTCCCTGCAGCGGGCGACACGGCTCCCCTTGGGGCGGCTGCTGCACTTGCGGTAGTGGCGGCAAGCGGTGTGGCAGTTGCGCGCAGGAAGCTCGATAGGTAGGCGCAGGAATCATCTCCCCGCGCAATATGGCTGACAGGGAAGGCGCCAAAGTGCGCCTTCCCTCAGGTGCGCCCTGCCGCGTTTCCCCCGTCGAAAGTAGCCGCTTCGTTTCGGGTGGCACGTCGTCCAGCGGAGCGTGCTATCCTTTCCTGCGATAAACAAGTTTCCGTGAAAGGTGGTTTTCTTGGAACGCAAGAACGCATGGGAGGGCTACAGCGCCGACCAGCTCGAAGAGCTCGACGGTCTGGCTTCCCGCTATATCGACTACATCTCTAACAACAAAACTGAGCGCCGTTGCTTTGCGGCCGCTGTTAAGCAGGCAGAAGCTGCGGGCTATGAATCGCTTGAGAATGCGGTTCGCGAGGGCCGCACGCTCGAAGCGGGCAGCAAGGTATGGGCTGGCGTGCATGGAAAGTCGCTCATTTTGGCTCATATCGGCACCGAGCCGCTTGAAGCGGGCCTGAACATCCTGGGCGCTCACATCGACAGCCCCCGTCTGGACTTGAAGCAGAATCCGGTATACGAAAACAACGGGTTCGCCTTCCTCGACACTCACTACTATGGTGGCATCAAGCACTACCAGTGGGTAACGCTGCCCTTGGCGCTGCATGGCGTGGTGGCCAAGACCGACGGCACCGTGGTTGATGTGAATGTGGGCGACGATGCCGGCGACCCCGTATTCTGCGTAACCGATCTTCTTCCCCATTTGGGCAATCAGCAAATGGCCAAGAAGGGCAGCGAAGTAGTCGAAGGCGAAAACCTCGATGTGCTTATCGGCAATCGCCCTCTGGTGGTCGAGCCTGCTGACGACGCCTCCGATGAGGAGAAATCCGCCGCAAAGGAGCCGGTAAAGGCTTTCGCCCTTAAGCTGCTGGAAGAAAAGTACGGCATTACGGAAGAAGACTTCCTTTCCGCCGAAATCGAGGTAGTGCCCGCAGGTTGCGCCCGTGAATTGGGCTTCGACCGCAGCATGGTTATCGGCTATGGCCAGGACGACCGCGTGTGCGCCTACACCTCGCTTGAGGCTCAGCTCGCTATCGAGACGCCGAAGAAAACCGCCGTTACCGTGCTGGTTGACAAGGAAGAAATCGGCAGCGTTGGCGCAACGGGCATGGGCTCCCTGTTCTTCGAGAACACCATTGCAGAAATCGCCGCACTTACTGGATCGGAAAGCCCCTTGGCGCTGCGTCGCATTTTGGCTGCATCGCGTATGCTTTCCTCCGACGTGTCTGCCGGCTTTGATCCTGCGTATGCTTCGGTATTCGAAACGAAGAATGCTGCATATCTTGGCAAGGGCCTGGTGTTCAACAAGTACACGGGAGCGCGCGGAAAAAGCGGCTCCAATGATGCACGTGCCGAATACGTGGCATATGTACGCCGCGTGATGGACGAGGCCGAGGTTTCCTTCCAGACCGCCGAACTTGGTAAGGTCGATGCGGGCGGCGGCGGCACTATTGCCTACATTCCCGCAAAGTACGGCATGGACGTTATCGATTCCGGCGTTGCCGTGCTTTCGATGCATGCTCCGTGGGAAGTTACCTCCAAGGCCGACATCTTCGAGGCGTATCGTGGGTACCGCGCCTTCCTCGAGGCCTAGATTAGGAATACGAAACATCCTCTTGTGGGGTGGTTCTGGCACTGAATTATGGGTCGATTTCGGCACCGAAGCGTGAGATTCAAAAGGGCTGAGTTTTCATCCAGTTGAAGCGCTCGAAAGCGAGCCATAAATCCTTTGATTTTCAGCATTTACGTGTGCACCAAGTGACAAAAAGGAGCCTCGCTCCTTTTTGTCACTTTTTTGTCGCGCACGTGTCTATAATGAATTAACCTCGCGGAAACCCTCCGGGTACGAAAGGGAACCGGCAAGGAGCGGGGGATCGGAAAATGAGACTCAATTCAAGGAGCGCTACATGGCACATTATTTCGACGAACCCTCTCGTACTTTTAATGAGTACCTGCTTGTACCGGGTTACTCTTCTTCGGAGTGCATCCCCGAAAAGGTTGACCTTTCCACTCCGCTTGTACGATACAAGAAGGGTGAAGAGCCTGCTCTGAAGCTTTCTATCCCCATGGTTTCTGCAATCATGCAGGCCGTTTCCGACGACGGTATGGCTGTAGCTTTGGCTCAGCAGGGCGGCGTTTCTTTCATCTACGGTTCTCAGTCTATCGAAGACCAGGCCGCAATGGTTCGCCGCGTGAAGGACCACAAGGCTGGTTTCGTGCGCAGCGATTCCAACCTCACCCCCAACGCAACGCTTCGCGATGTTGTTGCGCTGAAGGAAAAGAGCGGTCACACCACCATGCCCGTTACCGAAAACGGTCAGGGCCAGGGCAAGCTGCTGGGCATCGTTACCGGCCGCGACTATCGCCTTTCCCGTATGGATCTCGATACACCCGTATCTGAGTTCATGACCCCTCGCGAAAAGCTCATCGTAGGCACCGCAAGCACCACGCTGAAGGAAGCCAACGACATTATTTGGGACAACAAGCTGAACTCGCTGCCCATCGTTGACGACAACGATAACCTTATGTACATGGTATTCCGTAAGGACTATGAGCAGCACAAGTCCAACCCGCACGAACTGCTCGACGCTCACAAGCGTTACATCGTTGGTGCTGGCATCAACACGCGCGATTTCGCAGAGCGCGTTCCTGCTCTGATCGAGGCCGGCGCAGATGTTCTGTGCATCGACTCTTCCGAAGGTTTCTCCGAGTGGCAGTCCCGCACCATCGCATGGATCCGCGCTCACTACGGCGATTCCGTAAAGGTTGGCGCTGGTAACGTAGTAGACACCGAGGGCTTCCGCTTCCTGGCTGAGGCTGGCGCTGACTTCATCAAGGTTGGCATCGGCGGCGGTTCCATCTGCATTACGCGTGAAACCAAGGGTATTGGCCGTGGCCAGGCAACCGCGCTTATCGAGGTTGCAAAGGCTCGTGACGAATACTTCCGCGAAACGGGTGTGTACGTTCCCGTTTGCTCCGACGGTGGTACGGTATACGACCATCACATCACCCTGGCACTTGCCATGGGCGCCGACTTCATCATGCTGGGTCGCTACTTCGCTCGTTTCGACGAGGCTCCCAACAACAAGGTTGTGGTAAATGGCCAGCACATGAAGGAATACTGGGGCGAAGGTTCCAGCCGTGCACGCAACTGGCAGCGCTACGACCTGGGCGGCAACAAGAAGGGCATGACCTTCGAAGAGGGCGTAGATTCCTACGTTCCCTACGCTGGCCCCTTGAAGGACAACGTGGATCTTACGCTTTCCAAGGTTCGTTCCACCATGTGCAACTGCGGCGCGCTCACCATCCCCGAGCTGCAGGACAAGGCAAAGCTTACGGTTATCAGCTCCACTTCCATCGTTGAGGGCGGCGCACACGATGTTCTGCTGAAGGACAAGACTCCTTTCGTTAGCAACACGCGCTAGAGTTTATACGGCGCCAACGAAAACGTTTTGTCTGGCTTACTATTTATGGTTCTTCATAAAATCTCCCCGTTTCGCTCTGTGCGAAGCGGGGAGATTTTTTATATTTGAACTGGGATAACAATGTTCACTCATAAAACACGTTCTAATCCCAGAAAACGGACGATTAGGTCAAAACTGACGGGTACGCTAAACTTCTTGCTATGGCTACACGAGTACATAAAGCGCTTACCGCAGTTCCCGTTAGCTTGGCTTTGGCTCTTTCTATGGCCCTGCCGGCAACTGGTGCTGTGCGCGAAGCACATGCAGACGAGCTTTCCGATGCCCAGGCAATGCTGTCTCAGGCTTCGGCTGAGCTTGATTCCCTTAACAAAGAATATGATGCCCTGCAGGCGCAACTGAGTGGTCTTGATTCGCAAATCAGCGAAACCACCCAGAAGGTGCAGGATGCTCAGCAGAAGATGCTTGAGGGTCGCGAAACGCTTTCCGACAGCATTCTTTCCCAGTACAAGGGAGACGGTTCCCTTTCGCTGGTGAACATCGTCCTTTCTTCGGAAGATATCTCGGAGTTCACGAAGAATCTGACGTATTACTCTTCCATTCAGGAAGACCAGGCGCAGAAGGTTGCCGAACAGGAGCAGCTGCGCGATACGTTTTCTTCGGCTCTCAGCGAGCTCGACGCCCAGCGCGATGAGCAGCAGAAGCTGATAGACGAGGCCGAGCAGAAGAAGAGCCAGGCTGAAAAGGTGGTGTCTGACGCTTCCGCTAAGGTTTCTTCCATTAAGGAAGAACAGGCTCAGGCTCAGCTGGCGGCCCTGCAAGCACAGGCAGCGGAAATGCAGAAGAAAGAAGAGGGCAAGCAGCAAGCTGCCTCGAATGCATCGCAGCCTAATTCCAATTGGAATACCAATACCGACCGCAACCCGTCGGCCAATACCAATTCCAATTCTTCCAGCAGCGGCTCCTCTAGTTCCAATTCTGGCAGCGTAAGCGCTGGTTGGAAGACGGGCGTCGCTTCCGCTTATGGCGGCAGCAGCGACGCAAGCACCCCGAACCCGGGAACCACAGCAACGGGTGCAATTTGCAACGATTCCTCCATGGGCGTTGCCGTTCCCATGTCCTGGCCGAATTACCGCTCGTACCTTGGGCGCGCTGTCGAAATCAAATATGGCGGCAAGACGGTAATTGCTACCGTCAACGACTGCGGTTACATGGGCGGCGGTTCGCGCGCGCTCGACCTGCAGCCAGGCGTTTTCAAGGCTTTCGGGTTCAGCACCTGCCAAGCCTGGGGCGTCCGCACCGTAAGCTATCGCTTCCTGTAAGTGGGAACATAAGGCGCATCATTTTTCCGCTTGCGCCATAGGGCAATAACAGGGCCTCGTTTGCGAATTTTGAACTATTTCCCAGTTCATCCATTGCGAACGAGGTCCTTTTCGTTGGGGAAATGAGGACAGGTGCCAGACTCCCGTCTGGCGAGCCGGGTTTCGCTTGCAAAGCTGTTTGTGCGCGAGGCTTTGGCGCTAGTTGCTACAGCGCAAAGCGGAAATCCGGTACCTATTCCCATATTCCCAGCAACCGCTTAAGGGAAATTGTGCGCGGAAACACAGGCGCAACGCCAACACGATATAATGTCAAACCGTATGTATATTCAGTGCTCGAAGGTTCATTTTCTTGAATCAACGGGTTCTGCGCGCATGAAGTATCGGAAAAGGATTATGCCTCATGAAAGAATACAATCCTCACGAGATTGAGCCTCGTTGGCAAAAGGTGTGGGCCGAAACAGGCGCACATAAGGCAACGGAGGATACCAGCAAGCCGAAGCGCTATGTGCTCGAGATGTTCCCGTACCCTTCGGGCGACATTCACATGGGCCATGTTCGCAATTACACCATCGGTGACGTAACAGCTCGCTATTACGCTATGCGCGGTTACGACGTGCTGCATCCAATGGGGTGGGATGCGTTTGGTCTGCCTGCAGAAAACGCTGCCATCAAGCACAATTCCCATCCTGCTAAGTGGACGTACGCCAACATCGAAACGCAGAAGGCCAGTTTCAAGCGCATGGGCTTTTCCTACGACTGGGATCGCACCGTTGTTGCCTGCGATCCTGAGTACTATCGCTGGGGTCAGTGGATCTTCCTGCAGATGTACAAGCGTGGTTTGGTGGAACGCCGCAACAGCCCTGTAAACTGGTGTCCTAACTGCAAAACGGTTTTGGCGAACGAGCAGGTAACCGAAGGCGAATGCTGGCGTTGCCACGGCGCCGTCGAAAAGCGCGATCTTACCCAGTGGTACTACAAGATCACCGATTACGCCCAGGAACTGCTGGACGACCTTGATCAGCTGAAAGGCTGGCCCGATCCCGTTAAGCAGATGCAGGCCAACTGGATCGGTCGTTCCGAAGGTGCCGAAGTTGATTTCGAACTGATCCCTGCCGAGGGCAAAGACGACGGCCAGACCATCACGGTATTCACCACGCGCCCAGACACCCTGTTCGGCTGCAGCTTCTTCTTGCTGGCTCCCGAAAGCCCGCTGGTGCACGACCTGGTATGCGGCACCGAATACGAAGCCGAGGTTATGGCTTTGGTCGAGGGCGCTGCCAAGGTGAGCGCCGTAGAGCGCGCCCAGGGCGACCGCGAAAAGCATGGCGCCTTCACTGGCCGCTATGTTATCAACCCCGTCAACGGCGAAAAGGTTCCCGTTTGGGTTGCCGACTACATCGTTGCCGATTACGGCACCGGTGCTGTAATGGCTGTTCCCTGCGGTGACCAGCGCGACTTCGAGTTTGCCCGCAAGTACGACTTGCCCATCATCCCCATTATCTTGGGCGAAGATGATCCGCTGTATCCCGAGCTCAACGGTGTGCAGGAGCGCAAGGTTACCACCGTCGATTGGGAAAAGTCTTACGAGGCTGAAGGTGTGTTGGTTCAGTCTGGCAAGTACACCGGCATGGTGGGCGGCAAGCATTCTCCTGCTGTCGACGCCATCATCGGCGACCTGGAGGCGCAGGGCAAGGGCAAGAAGTCGGTTCAGTTCCGCTTGCGCGATTGGCTCATTTCCCGTCAGCGCTATTGGGGCAACCCTATTCCGATCATTTACTGCGACGACTGCGGTACCGTGCCCGTTCCCGAAGATCAGCTGCCTGTTACGCTGCCCAAGGACATCGATTTGGCTGCCGGCGAAACGCTTGCAACGCATGAGCAGTTCGCTCAGTGCACCTGCCCGAAGTGCGGCAAGCCTGCGCGTCGCGAAACCGACACCATGGATACCTTTACGTGTTCCAGCTGGTATTACATGCGCTATACCGATCCGCACAACACAGAGCTTCCTTTTTCGCCTGATCGCGTAAACCGCTGGATGCCGGTCGATCAGTATATCGGCGGTATCGAGCACGCCATCCTGCATCTGCTGTACAGCCGCTTCTTCACGAAGGTGCTGCGCGATATGGGCATGCTCGACTTCGACGAGCCCTTCACGAACTTGCTGTGCCAGGGTATGGTTCTCGACGAAAACGGCGAGGTAATGTCGAAGTCGAAGGGCAACGTTATCAGCCCCGAAGACATGATCGCCGGATACGGTGCCGACGCAGTACGTGCCTACATTCTGTTCATGGCTCCGCCTGATAAGGAACTGCAGTGGAATGAAGACGGCCTGGCTGGCATGTACAAGTTCTTGAACCGTACGTGGCGTATGGTGAACGACCTTGCAGGAAAGGCTGGCGAGGAAACCTCCTTCCAGGCTGGCGCAAAGGCGGAAGAGGCAAAGAAGGCTCATGACGAGCTTCTGCGCGAGCGCCATCGTGTGGTTGGCAAGGTTATCGACGACTTTGGCCGCAACAATTTCAATACGGCTATTGCTGCCATCATGGAATTGGTGAACGCTACAGGTGATTACCTGCGCAAGAACTCTGCTGAGGATCGTGCTGCCAATGCCGAGCTTGCTGCCTTCGACAAGGAAATTGCCGAGGTTATTGTGAAGCTGCTGGCTCCGATGGCCCCCCATTGGGCTGAAGAGCTGTGGCAGGATGTTTTGGGCAACGAAACCTCCGTGCATAAGGAAGCTTGGCCCGAGTTCGACCCGAACGCCGCTAAGGCTTCCGAGGTTGAGCTGGCAGTGCAGGTTAACGGCAAGGTGAAGGCAAAGATCACCGTTGCTACCGATGCGGCGGAAGATGCTATTCGTGAAGCAGCTTTGGAGGCCATCGCCGACGCAACCGCTGGTAAGGACATCAAGAAGGTTATCGTTATCCCGGGCCGCTTGGTCAATGTGGTAGCAAAATAGCCAGAATGTGCTTTTAGGGGCCAGATCTGCTTGTGAACTGCCTCCCATTTCTTGGAAGCGAGAAATGGGAGGCTTTCTTATGCGTACGGATTTCAGAGCAGGCCGCGTACGAACAAAACACGCGGACAACGTGGAGGTTCCGAAACTCTTACGTACGTTTGCTATGATCGAAGCCTATGGGAACTAAACGAAAAAAAGGATGCCTCCGCCGCTTTATCGAAGCCGTTATCGGCTTCGTGCTGTTTGTTGCGCTTGTTGTGGTGGGCGTCCCTCTGGGAATCAATGCTTGGGTTTGCGCAAGCACGCGCCCTGCTTTTGAATCTCAGGCTCAAGCGGCTGCCAATGCGGACGCTTTCGAAGCTGACGCCATTGTGGTGTTGGGCGCAGGCATCAATTGGGACGGCAGCCCCTCAGCTGTTCTGAAAGATCGCCTTGACGTTGCCGACGGCTTGTACAATGCCGGGGTCGCGCCGAAAATCATCATGAGCGGCGACAATAGCGACTCTTCGTACAATGAGGTCATGGCCATGGCGAAGTATGCGAAGGCCAACGGCATTCCTGCCGAAGATATTTTCTGCGATCACGCCGGTCTTTCCACGTACGACAGCATGTACCGCTTGAAGAATGTGTTCAACGTGCAGCGCTGCGTCATCGTTACGCAGGAGTACCATCTATATCGTGCCGTGTACGATGCGCGCGGTTTTGGCATCGATGCGCGCGGTGTTGCAAGCGATTTGAGCGACTACTCCGATAAGGATTCTTACGAGCAGCGAGAGTTCTTTGCGCGTATTAAAGATTTCTTCGGCATCATCACCAAGATGGAGCCGCAAACGAAGAGCGAACCGGTTTCCCTCAACCAATCGGGGACCGTTACCCAGTGGTGGTAGAAAGGGGTAGCAATGCCGAAAATCGTTATTGTTGACACCGACTTCGAAAACAACGACTTTGAAGTGCGCATGGCGAAGGAGGCGGGCGTTGACATTGCTCTGTTCAATGAGCGTGAGCCCGAAGCTGTCATCCGCAATGCCGCCGATGCCGACGGTGTGGTTACTTCCTATGGCAAGTTCCCCTCTGAGGTATTTGAGGCGCTTCCAAATTTGCGCGTGGTAAGCAGAACGGGCATCGGGTACGACGGTATCGATGTGCCTGCGGCAACGAAGAACGGCACTGCGGTATGCGTAGTGCCTGGTTACGGTACCGAAGTGGTGTCCGACCACGCTATTACGCTAGCGCTCTGCGCGCTGCGTCGCTTGAACGAAACCGATGCCGATATGCGCGCCGGCATTTGGGACTATACCCGTCATCGTCCGTACGGCCAGGTATTCGGCCGTGTGTTCGGCGTGGTGGGCATGGGCGAAATCGGTCGTGCCACTGCCCGCAAGGCCGCCGGCCTGGGCTTCAAGGTGGTGTGCTATTCGCGTTCCCTCACGCCAGGCCGCCGCACGCCTGAAGGCTATGACATTTTGGGGTATGAAGAGCTGTTGAAGTGCGCCGATGTGGTCAGCTTCCATACGGCTCTCACCCCCGACACCCATCATCTACTTGATGCTCGTTGTATATCTCTTATGAAGGATAGTGCGGTGGTGGTGAACACATCGCGCGGCGCGGTTATCGACACGCTTGCTTTGGCGGAAGCGCTCCAGGCGGATAAGCTGTGGGGTGCTGGCATCGACGTGTTCGAAGGCGAGCCTGTCGATCCGGGTCATCCGCTGATGAAAGCTCCTCATACGGTGCTCAGCCCGCATGTGGCCTACTGGTCCGAAGAATCGGGCGTTGAGCTGCGCACGCGTGCCATGCAGGCCGCAATCGATGTGGTTACGGGAGCGCGTCCGAAGGACTGCCTGAACCCTGAAGTGCTGTAGGGAACGGGGTTTGCTCCGCCTGTGAGCGAGTG
>OLYB01001520.1_pt1 | contig 18167 bp, 20 predicted proteins | sample 1674481 | NCBI WGS metagenome assembly OLYB01 (sample SAMEA103958167, study PRJEB25191) | human gut metagenome
GCCACAGCAGTGCAAACTGCTGTGGCTGTTCGCTGCCTTACGAACACCGGCCATTCCTGGCGGGCGTTTTGTTTGTGCTTTGGTTTACTTCGCGTAATCGACGGCCTTGGTCTCGCGCATGAGATTGACCTTGATCTGACCGGGGTAGGTCAGCTCGTCCTCGATCTTCTTGGCGATGTCGCGCGCGAGCAGCACCATCTGATCCTCCGAGACCTCCTCGGGCTTGACCATGATGCGGATCTCGCGGCCGGCCTGAATGGCAAAGCAGTTGGCGATGCCGGGGAAGCTCTTGGTGACTTCCTCGAGCTTTTCCAGACGCTTGACATAGTTTTCGATGTTCTCGCGCCGGGCGCCGGGGCGGGCGGCGGAGATGGCGTCGGCCGCCTGAACCAGGCAGGCGACGACGGTGTGCGGCTCCACGTCGTTGTGGTGCGCCTCGATGGCGTGGATGACCTCTTCGGACTCCTTGTACTTGCGGGCGATGTTCACGCCGATGGTCACATGGCTGCCCTCGACCTCGTGGTCGATGGCCTTGCCGATGTCATGCAGGAGACCGGCGCGCTTGGCAGTGGCCACGTCGACGCCGAGCTCGGAAGCGAGCAGGCCTGCAATGTGCGAAACCTCGATGGAGTGGTTGAGCACATTCTGGCCGTAGCTGGTGCGGTACTTCATGCGGCCGAGCAGCTTGATCAGCTCGGGATGCAGACCGTGGATGTTCGTCTCGAAAACGGCGCGCTCGCCCTCGGCCTTGATGGTGGCGTTGACCTCCTTCTGGGCCTTGGCAACCATTTCCTCGATGCGGGCGGGGTGGATGCGTCCGTCCTGAATGAGCTTTTCGAGCGCGATGCGCGCGACCTCGCGCCGCACGGGATCGAAGCTCGAGAGCGTGATGGTCTCGGGCGTATCGTCGATGATGAGGTCGCAGCCGGTAAGCGTCTCGATGGCGCGGATGTTGCGCCCCTCGCGGCCGATGATGCGGCCCTTCATCTCGTCGTTCGGCAGCGGCACGACCGACACGGTCACCTCACTGGCATGATCGGCGGCGCAGCGCTGGATGGCGGTGGCGATGATCTCGCGGGCGCGGCTGTCGGCCTCGTCCTTGTACTGGTTCTCCAGCTCCTTGACCATGAGCGCCTGCTCGTGCACCACGTCGTCCTTCAGGCTGTTGATGAGGAAGGCCTTGGCCTCCTCGACCGTGTAGCCGGAGATCTTCTCAAGCAGCTCCATCTGGGTCTTTTTGAGCTGGTTGATCTCGTTCTGCTTGGTGTCGATCGCGGCGATCTTCTGGTTGAGGGCATCGGTCTTTTTGTCGAGCGTGTCCGTCTTGCGGTCAAGCGTCTCCTCCTTCTGCTGAAGGCGGCGCTCCTGCTTTTGCAGCTCCGCGCGGCGCTCCTTGACCTCGCGCTCATACTCCGAACGGCTCTTGTGGATCTCTTCCTTGGCCTCGAGCAGGGTCTCACGCCGCTTGCTCTCGGCACTCTTATAGGCATCATTTATGATCTGCTTGGCCTTCTCCTCCGCACTGCCGATCTCGCGTTCCGAGACCTTTTTGCGGTAGAGCCCGCCAAGGATACAACCAACCACAAGCGCTGCGATGATACAACCGAGTGCTATTGGTAACGACATATGAAATTGTAATCCTCCGTTTCTTCAGATTTTTTCACGATATTTTTTCAAGTTGGAAAAGGCGGGCCATCAAGCGTACCCGCCGGGAACATAACGATATTTGTGGCGGTGCTCCATCCGCCGCCAAAAATATAATCACATTATTTTAACTTTATTCCGTACCGTTGTCAAGTGCCGGAAGCTGCCCGCCGGATTCTTTTCTGGACAGCGCCGCCGCGCTGTACTATAATATAGACCATCCGACAAACGCGAGCATCCAACGCTCCGGCGAAGGGAGGAACGGCGCATGGCGGCGCTTCGGATCATCTTGCCCGCGGCGGCCATTGCGCTGACGCTGGCGCTGTTTTTGCAGCTGGCGTGGCCTGCGCGCCCCCCCATCCCCCGGCGCACGTCGCGCCGCGGCGGGATCGGCATCGCGGTGCTGACGGCGGTGTATGCCGTCGCCGCGTTCACGGGGCTCGGCTCCGCGCGCGACCCGCAGCACTTTTGCACGCTCGAGGCCGGTGAGAGCGCCACACTCGCGCTCGACGGCGTGCACGGCATCGATACCGTCTGGTACTATACCGGCCTGTACACGGGCGAATACACCCTCGCCTACTCCGACGACGGCATCACCTACACCGCCGCCGGCACGATGCCGCAGGGCTACGCAGACCTCTTCAAATGGCTGCACCCGCAGCCGGCGGACACTGCGCCCGCGACGGCGGCCTATGTGCGCGTCACGGCAAGTGCGCATCTGGAGCTCGGCGAGCTTGCGCTGCTCGACGCGCAGGGCGAACGCATCGCCGTGCGCGAGATCACGGGCCCGGCATCCGCGGCCGCCCTCTGCGACGAGGCGGACACCGTGCCGGCATCGTCCACGTACTTCAACAGCTCGTATTTTGACGAGATCTACCACGCGCGCACGGCCTACGAGCATCTGCGCGGCGTGTATCCGTATGAAGTCTCGCACCCGCCGCTCGGCAAGGTGATCCTCTCGCTCGGCATTCGGCTCTTCGGCATGACGCCGCTGGGCTGGCGCTGCATGGGTGCGCTGTTCGGTGTGGCCATGCTGCCGCTGATGTGGGACCTGCTGCGCCGGATGTTCCGCGACGACCGCGTGGCGCTGTGCGGTACGGCGCTGCTGGCGTTCGACTTCATGCACCTGACGCAGACGCGCATTGCGACCATCGACAGCTTTGCGACGCTGTTCATCCTGCTCATGTACCTGTTTTTGTACCGGTACTTTGCGGAGGGTAAGCTGCGCCACCTCGCCGCCTGCGGCGTTGCGTTCGGCGTGGGCGCGGCCACGAAGTGGACGTGCCTGTATGCCGGGGCGGGGCTCGGCGTGCTCTGGGCGCTGCACTGGGTGTTTTCCGGCGTGCAGGCACACCGTGACGGCGACGGCCGCCGCTATGTGCGCAGGCTGGTCGCAAACATCGGCTTCTGCCTCGTGTTTTTCGTGCTCGTGCCGGGCATGATCTATTACGCGAGCTACTACCCCTACGGCGCGGCGCGCGGTCTGCACGGAGCGGGCATGTACTTCACGCGCGAATACGCCGCCATCGTGCTGGAAAATCAGCGCTTCATGTTCACGTATCACGCGGGCCTTGTCGCCACACATCCGTATGCCTCGCGCTGGTGGCAGTGGCTGCTCGACCTGCGGCCGATCCTCTACTACCTGTCGTATGGCGACGGGACGGTGTCGACCATCGGCGCGTTCGTCAATCCCCTGCTGTGCTGGGGCGGGCTGCTGGCGCTGCCGGTGCTTGCGTACCGCGCGGTCAGGCACGACCGCACGGCGCTGTTTATCCTCGTCGGCTATCTCGCGCAGGTGCTGCCGTGGGTGTTCATCTCGCGCCTGACGTTTGAATACCACTACTTCGCGGCGACGCTCTTTCTCGTGCTCGCGCTCGGATATGTGTTCGACCGGCTGCGGCAGCGGGGATCTTTCGGCATCGTGTACGTCTTTACCGCGGCGAGCGGTGCGCTGTTCGCGCTGTTTTACCCCGTGCTCACGGGCGTGACGGTTTCGCGCAGCTACGCATGGAATGTGCTCAAATGGCTCCCGGACTGGCCATTTTAACGCCGGGAAATTTCAGAAATCGAGGTATTGTATATGATTGCGATCGGATGTGACCACGGCGGCTATGCCCTCAAGCAGGAGGTCATGCGCCATCTCGACGAGCTGGGCCTTGCCTACAAGGACTTCGGCACCTACAGCGAGGAGAGCTGCGACTACCCCATCTACGGCGAGGCTGTGGCCCGCGCGGTCGCGGGCGGGGAATGCGAGCGCGGCATCCTCATCTGCGGCACCGGCATCGGCATCTCCATCTCCGCCAACAAGGTCAAGGGCATCCGCGCCGCCCTGTGCGGGGACTGCTACTCGGCAGAGATGACCCGCCGCCACAACGATGCGAACATCCTCGCCATGGGCGCACGCGTGCTCGGCACGGGCCTCGCGCTCAAGATCGTGGACACCTTCCTGACCACGGACTTTGAAGGCGGCCGCCATGCGCGCCGCGTCGCGCTCATCAGCGACATTGAAAACCGCGGCTGAAGCCGCCTGACCCAAAGGAGGTGTGCCGATGCGCGCCCATCGAAACGACGTCTACCGCGCCCGGCGCAGCCGGGGCAAGGTCTGGCCGGTGCTCTTGTGGATCCTCGCCGGACTGATCGTGCTGGCCGTGATCCTGTTCTACGCCGGCCAGAAATACATCGTCTACGGCAGCGACGGCTCGCTGCACGTCGTCTTTCCCATCATGGAGACGCCCGCCCCCGTGACGGACGACGGCCAGCCCGAGACGGTCGACACCGAGCTCGTGCTCGAGGACCCGGACTACTCCGGCATCGTCTCCGACGCGGGCGCAGGGCTCTCGGAGCTGCACGCGCAGTATCTGACCGCCGACAAGATCACGCCCGAAGGACTCACGCGCGCGGCCTCCGCCGTGAAGGCCGCCGGCGGCAACGCCCTCGTGCTGCAGATGAAATCGCCCGGCGGCACGCTCAGCTGGAAGTCCGGCGTCTCGGAGGCATCGGCCTACGGCGTCAACGGCACGGCCGAGCTCGCCGATGCGATCCAGACCGTCAAGGGGCAGAACATCTACCTCGTCGCGGTCGTGAGCACGTGCGTGGACTCGCTCATGGCCGAGCGCTACGCCGCCACCGCGCTGCAGACCGCGTCCGGCAGCGCGTACACCGACGGTTCCGGCGGCTGGGTCGACCCGTACAACACCTTCACGCGCACGTACCTCGTCAGCCTCTGCAAGGAGCTGCGGGAGCTCGGCTTTGACGAGGTCGCGTTCTCGTACCTGCAGCAGCCGCTTGCGGCCGCAGAGCTCAAATATGCGGGCCAGACAGGCTCGCCCTCGCGCACGGACGCGGTCGTCGCGCTGGCAAAGTATCTGCGCGCGAACCTGACCGCTACGGGCCTGCGCGTGAGCGCGATCGTGAGCGCGGACTCCATCCTGCAAAAGCAGGCGGAGCTCTCCGGGCAGGACATGACGGTGCTGCTGAAGCTGTTTGACCGCGTGTGCGTGTTCGCCACGGCGGACAACGTTGCTTCGCTCCGGAGTGTCATCGCCGCCGACAGCAGCTTTGACGCGGCGACGCGCTTCGTGCCGTTTCTCGCCAAGGCGCCGGAGTCGGGCAGCTATGTCACCACCGGCTGAACCAAGGCGGATATCCAAAAAATGACCGGCGCGGCCACAAAGGCCGCGCCGGTTGGATTGTTCACAGCTATGCCAGCGCATGAAATATCGCGCATTGCCCGATTGCGGTTCAGTTCTCAGCATCCAGATAGTCCCACAAATTTATGGTTCCTCCGTCCTCTTCAGCGTTCAACCCGCTATCCCGAAAAGTCATCCTTGTCACGCCTGTTGTTTTGTCGACATAGAAGTACTCATACGCGCCTGTATAACTGCGAAACATCACGACATACTCGCAGTCCGTTTCACCGTAACTTGCCACATACATACTGTCCGGGAGTTGTTCTGCCACACTCCAGTCATACATTTTATGGCCGTAGTTGTCTACGCCTTCATAGGCCATATCTTCCGTTATTGTCCGCTCCGGCGCAGCGGCGCTCGTCGGTGGGACAGCACTCTCCGGCGTGACCGTGCTCACAACTGCCGGTGCAGGCGAATAATCGGCAGGTGTATCTTTTGCGCCGCATCCCGGCAGCATTGTGACCACAGTCACCGCGGCAAATATGCAGCAGATTTGTTTTTTCATAGCTCCCTCCGAATCCCGTTTTTTCTGTAGATTCTAGATTATCACATTTTCTTAAAAATGGCAACAGCCACAGTGGCGCGAACCACTGTGGCTGTTTTCTGTCTGATGCGCAGTGTATCTTACCGTCTCGGGCGCTTGACGCCGATCACGTGCGCGGCGATGCCGAGGCCGGTCATGGCGCAAAACACGCGGTGCAGCACACGCGCGCGCTTGACGCCGATCTTCTTCGCCTCAGCGTGCGTATAGTTCAGCCCGACGACGCCGGTGCCGATGACCGCGCCGGTCACGGCGGCGGGGACATTGACCATGCCGGCGGCGGCCGCCTGCGCCGTGTGCACGCCCGCGCCGAGGCACAGCAGCCCTGCGCCCGCACCGTGCACGAGCATACGCGCCTTGTAGTTCATCTTGCCCCAGCGGGTGTGCTTGAGCACGAGCTCCGCGCCGTCGAGCGCGTAGCCCGCCACGCCGAGCCACGGCCACACCTTCGGGTACCTGCTGAGGGTGTTCATGATCTTGCAGTCACATTTTTTCATCCTTGAGTGCCTCCTAAGCCTCATAATTTTGCCGTATTTTGCAGCCCCGCGCGCAGCCGCGGCAGCGCCTCGGGGTCATTTTCCGTCTCACGCATGACGCACACGACAAGCTGCGCGTCCGTCCGCCCGCTCACAGCCGCAAGGCAGTCGAGCAGCCGCAGCGCCGCCGCGGCATACCGCACGGGGAAAATCACGTCGCGGTCGTCGAGCGCGTCCATACCGTGCCGCCAGACGATCGCCTGCGCGAGGCACATCTGCTGCGTCTGCGTCAGCCGGGGCGGCGGGCAGACCGGCAGCGCAGCCACGCGCCGGAGCAGCTCCGGCCACTGCGGATCGAGCGGCTCGGGCGATGCAAACGCCGCCGCCAGCGCTGCGGGCTTCAGGCACCCGGCACACGCATCCGTGCACCGCTGCGGCACGTTTCCGGCAGCCAGCGCCGCGAGCCGGTGCCTGTCGAGGAGGCGCTGCGCCGCACAGGCAAACGCCTCCGCCGCCGCGAGGTTCTCCCGCGCCGTATGCTCCGGGCGCGTCAGCAGCGCGAGCGTCCGGTCACGCACCGCCATGAGCACCTCCGTCAGCCGCCGCTCCCGCGCGCCGGGCACATAGCCGTCATCCGGTACCCGCGCGGATTCCAAGCGCAGCGGCGCGGTGCGCGCGAGCAGCTGCCGCGCGGCCTCCGGGCACGCGAGGGACAGCCCCTGCTCCACCCGGTCGCACAGCAGCACCTCCCAGCGCGGAAAATCCCGGCAGGTGCGGCACAGGCTCTGCGCGCCGAGCGTGCGCTGCAGCTCGCACAGACCGTCCGCACACAGAAACGGGCAGCGCCCGTCCGTCTGCGCAAAGTAGGTGTCGCCGTCCGCGTCCACGCGCATCACGCGCCGGAGCTTTTTCGCCAGCGGATGCCGCAGGCGCAGATAGGCATCCTGCGCATCGGGGTCGACAACGATCTCCCACGCGGCGCAGCACGTCTGCGGACACGCACCGGCGATGCACCGGAACGCATCATAGTCGTCGGGTCTGGTCTGGTACATGGCGGCCTCCTCACGTTGATCGATTTATTGTAACACATTCCGCCACGCAGGGAAAGGGACGCTTTGCCGCCGGTGCGCAAAAAAACAGACGGACACCGGGGTGTCCGTCTGTTTTTCATGTTTTGGCAGCTTACTGCTTGACCATGTCGAGCAGGTTGATGATGCCGCGCGGGCAGATATCGGCGCAGTGGCCGCAGCCGACGCACTTGTCATAGTCGATCTTGGACACGAAGTTCTCGATCTTGATGGCGTCCGCCGGGCACTCACGCTGGCACTTCATGCAGCCGATGCAGCCGACATCGCAGATCTTGCGCGTGACGGCGCCCTTGTCCTGATTGCGGCAGGCAACGAGCACGGCCTGCTTGTACGGCACACGCTCGATGATCTTCTTCGGGCAGGCATCGGCGCAGGCCATGCAGCCGACGCACTTGTCGCGGTCGACCTTGGCGACACCGTTGACGATGTGCATCGCGCCGAACTTACAGGCTCTGGCGCAGTTGCCGAGGCCGATGCAGGCGAAGCGGCACTCCTTGTTGCTCTTGCCGCCGAACAGCATGGCAGCCTGACAATCCTGCGGGCCGGAGTAGTTGAAGCGTTTGACGGCGACGCCCTCCGCACCGGAGCACGGCACGAACGCGACCATCTTCTCCTCCGCACCGGCGGAGACACCCATGATCTCGGCGATCTGATCGGCAGCGGCCTGACCGCCGGCCACACAGCAGTTGACCGGAGCCTTGCCGGCAGCGACCGCGGCGGCATAGCCGTCACAGCCGGGGTAGCCGCAGCCGCCGCAGTTGGCGCCGGCGAGACACGCACGGACGGCTTCCTGCTTGGGATCGACCTCCACATAGAAGATCTTCGCGGCGAAGGCCAGCAGCGCGCCGAAGATGGCGCCCATGGCGCCGAGGACAGCGATGCCCTCGAGAATCAATTTAAAATCCATATTCATGCCCTCCTTAGCCGATCTTCATGCCGGAGAAGCCCATGAACGCAAGGGCAAGCAGGCCGGCAGAGACAAGGCAGATCGGGAAGCCCTCGAAGCACTCCGGATAGTCGGCAAACTCGAGCTTCTCACGCACGCTTGCAAACAGGCAGATGGCGAGCATGAAGCCGAGACCGCCGAACACGCCGTAGACCACGCTCTGCACAAAGCCGAAGGTGTACTGCGTGTTGAGCAGCACGACGCCCAGCACGGCGCAGTTGGTGGTGATCAGGGGCAGGTAGATGCCGAGCGCGGAGTACAGCGACGGGATGGACTTTTTGAGGAACATCTCGATGAACTGCACGAGCGCGGCGATGACGAGGATGTAAGCGATCGTCTGCAGGAACTGGAGACCGAGCTGCACGAGCAGCAGGTTGACCAGCCAGCAGATAGCGGACGCGAGACCCATGACGAACGTAACGGCCAGACCCATGCCGGCGGCGGTGTCGATCTTGCTCGAGCAGCCGAGGAACGGGCAGCAGCCGAGGAACTGCGAGAAAATGAAGTTATTCGTCAGGACGGCGCTGAGGATGATGGCAAAAATACCGGTCGATGAACTCATGTTATGCCGCCTCCTTTTCCTGCGCAGCGAGCGCTTTTTCCTTGGCTTCCTTCTTCTCGGCGGACTTGCGCAGCGCATACTGCATGAGCGCGATCAGGCAGCCGAGCGTAATGAAGCCGCCGATCGGGAGCGTGAGCACGAGCGCGCCGTACTCGGCCGGGAAGATCTGAATGCCGTTGCCGGTGCCGATGACACCGCCGATGGTGTTGAAGATGCCGGTGCCGAACGAGCCCTTGCCGAGCAGCTCACGGATGACGCACATGGCGATGAGCACGAGCGTGTAGCCGAGGCCCTGGAAGATGCCGTCGAAGAACGACGGGCCGACGGGGTTTTTCTGGCAGAACGCTTCGGCGCGGCCGATGATGATGCAGTTGACGACGATCAGCGGGATGAACACGCCCAGAGACGCGCTCAGCGCGGGAACGTAAGCCTGCAGCAGCAGGTCGACGATCGTGACGAAGCTCGCGATGACCAGCACGAAGATGGCCAGACGGATGTCATTCGGGATGACCTTACGGATGAGAGAAATGACCACATTGCAGCACGTCAGGATGACGAGCACGGACAGGCCCATGCCGATGCCGTTGAAGAGGCTGGTCGTGATGGCCATGGTCGCGCACATGCCGATGAGCTGCACGAGAACCGGGTTGTTGGTAATGAGGCCTTCCTTGAACTGTTGTTTGATATTCATGCTTCAGCCCTCCTTAACCCAGCGACTTGGCCGCGTTGATGACGGTCTGCACTTCGGTGACGACGGCGCGGGACGTGATCGTCGCGCCGGAGATGGCCGCGACCGTGCCCTTGTCCTTCGTCAGCGCAAGGCCGTCGCCCTGGCCGACGAGATTGTCGCGCCAGGCACCGTCGGTGGTGTCGGCCGCCTTGGCGCCGAGGCCGGAGGTCTCGGAATGCTTGGTGATGTACACACCGGTGCAGTTATAGTCGCTGTCGAGACCGACGACCATGGTGATCATGCCCTGTGCGCCGGAGAACGTGGTCTCGGCGACGTAGCCGGTCTGCTCGCCGCCGGTGGTGGCGACGCTGAGCTTGGTGATGGTGCCGTCGTTCTCGAAATCGGCCTGCTCTGCGTAGTCGTCAGCCTGGAGAACGTTGGCGTATGCGTTTTTGGTCGTCTCGGCTGCGCGCATGGAGATGGTGTCCTTCGTCACCTCATAAACGAGGCCGAGGGCGAGTGCCATGATCGCGGACACGGCAAAGAGCACGAGCGCGAGCTTGATGATCTGGCCGCCGCCGGATTTCTTTTCAGTCTTTTCAGCCATTTGCAGCAGCCTCCTTTGCTTCTTTCTTCGCAGCCTTTGCAGCGGCCTTCTTGGCCTTGACGTCCTCGCGGCTGACGCCGAACTGACGGCGCTGGGTGTGCTTGTCGAACATCCACGCGCAGCAGTTCATAATGAGGATGGCAAAGGAAACGCCCTCCGGGAAGCCGCCGAACACGCGGATGAGCACAGTCAGCGCGCCGCAGCCGACGCCGTAGATGATGCGGCCGGGAGCGGTAACGGGGCTGGTGCTGTAGTCGGTCGCCATGAAGAACGCGCCGAGCAGCAGGCCGCCGGTCAGGAGGTTGTCGAGCATCCACTCGACGTGGGTGTAGCCGCCGCCGTTTTTGCTGCCGAAGATGAGCGTCAGCAGGGCAACAGAGCCGATGAACGACACGGGGATGTGCCAGGTGATGACCTTGCGGCACAGCAGGTACACGCCGCCGATGAGCAGCGCGAGCGCGCTCACCTCACCGAGGCAGCCGGGCATCGTGCCGAGGAACATGGACTTCAGCGTGAAATACTGCGGCAGCGCCTCGCCGGCCTTCATATAGCTCAGCGGGGTGGCCATGGTCTCGGCGTCCACAACGCCGGCCAAACTGCCAGGCACGACCCACGTGGTCATGAACAGCGCGTAGGACGCGAGCAGGAACGCACGGCCGGCAAGCGCCGGGTTGAGGAAGTTCTTGCCGATGCCGCCGTAGAGCTGCTTGACGACCACGATGGCGAAAAACGCGCCGATGATCGGCAGCCACCACTTGCAGTTGGCGGGCAGGGTGAACGCGAGCAGGATGCCGGTGACCACGGCGGACAGATCGCCGATGGAGTCGGGCTTTTTCAGGAGCTTGCGGTAAGCCCACTCAAAAAACACGCACGACACGACCGACACGGCCAGCGGGATGAGCGCCTGCGCGCCGAACTGCCACACGCCGACGCACAGAGCCGGGAGCAGGGCGATGATCACATCGAGCATGATCTCGCGCGTGCCGCGCTTGGCGCGAACCTGAGGCTGATAGGCAGCGTCAAAGGTAAATTCTTTCGGTGTCATTTCGTTTCAGCCTCCTTTGCAGCGGCTTCCGCGCGGGCCTTTTCTTCCGCCGCGCGGGCGGCGAAGAGGAGCTTGGCGGTCTTGAAGGTGTGGGTCAGGGGCAGACGGCCCGGGCAGTTGTACGAGCAGCTGCCGCACTCGAAGCAGTCGAGGATGTGGTACTTCTGCATGTTCTCGAAGTCACGGTTCTGGAAGTACTTGTACATGTACAGCGGCTCGAGCTTCATCGGGCAGACCGTCAGGCACTTGCCGCAGTGGATGCACGTCGGGTTTTCGACCGAGCGGTCTTCCTTATCGGTGAAGAACAGGATGCCCGCGGTGCCCTTGATGTTGGGCGCCTCGAGATTCGTGGCGATCAGACCCATCATGGGGCCGCCGAGCACGATCTTCTTCGGCTCGACGACAAAGCCGCCGCACTGCTCGACGATGTAGCTGAACGGCGTGCCGAAGCGGCACTGCAGGTTGTAGGACTTATCGCCCATGGCGCTGCCGGCGACGGTGAGGACACGCTCGATGCTCGGCATGCCTTCGTAGCAGGCGCGGTAGATGGCGTAAGCCGTCTGGGTGCTGATGACGTTGCAGCCGACGCCGGACGGCAGGCCGCCGGGCTTGACCTCACGGTTCGTGATGGCCTTGATCTGCATCTTCTCAGCGCCCTGCGGGTACTTGACGTTCTCCGGCACGATCTCCACGCCGTACTGCGCGGGGTTTTTCGACAGGAGCAGGTCGATGGCGTCCTGCTTGTTCTTCTCGATGCCGTAGTACGCCTTATCGAGACCGGACGCGATGCGCGCCAGCTCGATGCCCTTGAGCAGTTCCTCAGGGTGGTTCTTCATGGTCAGGTGGTCGCCGTTGAGGTACGGCTCGCACTCTGCACCGTTGATGATGAGCGTGTCGACCTTGCCGAGACCGCCGCGGATCTTGAACGCGGTCGGGAACATGGCGCCGCCGTGGCCGACGATACCGGCCTCGCGGATGCGCTCGAGAATGGCCTCAGGATCCTTCATCTGCTCGGGCGTCAGCGGCGCGAGATCCGTGCAGGGGGTGTCCTGGAAGTCGTTTTCGATCACGATCGCGGGGACCATGTCGCCCAGCGGGTGGGGTCTCGGCTCGATGGCAATCACCTTGCCGGAGACAGTCGCATGGATGGGGGCGGAGACGGGTGCGGGATTGTCAGCGATCTTCTGACCCATCTTCACATAGTCGCCCACTTCGACCAGCGGCTTGCAGGGTGCGCCGATATGCTGCATCACCGGGAGCACGACCTGCGGCGGAGGAGCAATGACGGTCACCGGAACGTCCGGCGCCTTCATGTAGTTGGGATGAACTCCGCCATGAAACTTAAAGGGCATTTGCATCACCTCTCTATTTTTTGACCCACATATCTTAGCACACCAACCCATTTTCGTCCACCAAAAACGGCGGAAAAACATCAAATTGTACTAATTTAAATATTAACGAACCTGAAAAAATGCTGACAAGACCGATCTTTGCGGAAAATTTGCAACATTTTGTGCATTTTGGCCCTTTTTTCCCGTTTCATCCGGAATACAGGCATGCGCAGACGCGAAAAAAAATCCGCGCGCAGGGGCTTAACAAGCGCGCAAAAATCCTGTAAAATAGATCACAACTGTTCTGCCGGCGCGCCGCCGGCGGGAAAAGGAGGCCACGTTATGCAGACACCTTGGGCGGACACGCTCGATCGCGCGCAGCCGCTGCCGGAGTATCCCCGGCCGCAGATGGTGCGCGACAGCTACCTGAATCTCAACGGCCCGTGGAGCTACGCGATCACGACGAGCGCGCAAAAGCCCGCGCAGGCCGACGGCACGATCCTTGTGCCCTTCTCGCCCGAGAGCGAGCTGTCCGGCGTGGGACACATCCTGCAGCCGGAGGAATACCTGTGGTACATCCGCACGGTCACGCTGCCGGACGGGTTCAACATCGGCCGCGTGCTGCTGCACTTCGGCGCGGTCGATCAGACCGCGACCGTGTGGTGCAACGGTGTAGAGCTGGCCACGCACACGGGCGGCTACCTGCCGTTCACGGTGGACATCACCGAGGTGCTGGCCAAGGAAAACACGATCCTTGTGTGCGTGCGCGACGCGACCAACAAGTCCCAGCTCCCGCGCGGCAAGCAGACACTGCACCCGCACGGCATCTGGTACACACCGCAGAGCGGCATCTGGCAGACGGTCTGGCTCGAGAGCGTGCCGCAGAATTACATCCGCTCCCTGCGCGTGACGCCGCTGTTCGACGCGCATCAGGTGGAGATCACCGTCGAGGGCGAGGGGCAGTGCACGATCGACCTTGAGGGTCGCCGCTACACGTTCCCGGCGGGCGTTCCGGCGCACGTGCCGGTGCGCGCCTTCCGCCCCTGGTCGCCGGAGCAGCCGACGCTCTACCCCTTCAGCGTGACGCTCGGCAGCGACACGGTCTACAGCTACTTTGCCATGCGCAAGTGCAGCGTCGAGACGGACAAGGACGGCGTGCGCCGCCTGTTTCTCAACGGCAAGCCGTATTTTCACAACGGGCTGCTCGATCAGGGCTACTGGCCGGACGGGCTCTACACCGCGCCGAGCGACGACGCGCTCGTTTACGACATCCAGCTGGTCAAGGATATGGGCTTCAACATGCTGCGCAAGCACATCAAGGTCGAGTGCGACCGCTGGTATTACCACTGCGACCGGCTGGGCATGCTCGTCTGGCAGGATATGCCCTGCGGCGGCCGGCGCTACGACCCGCTCATCGTCTCGACCCCGCTCGTGACGGGCTGGCACCTCGACGACAGCTGGTATCCCCTCTTCGGCCGCACGAACGTGACGGCGCGCAAGGCGTTTCTGAACGAGCTGCGCGACATGGTCACCACGCTCTACAACCACCCGTGCATCGCCATGTGGGTGCCGTTCAACGAGGGCTGGGGCCAGTTTGACAGCCAGACGGCCGTGCAGGTCATCCAGTCCGTGGACAAGACCCGCACGATCGACCCGGCCAGCGGCTGGCACGATCAGGGCTTCGGCGATGTGCGCAGCCTGCACGTGTACTTCCAGAAGTACAAATTCCAGCCCGACAAGCTCGGCCGCGCCACGCTGCTGTCGGAGTTCGGCGGCTATGTCCACCGCGTCGAGGGGCACGCCATAGGCGGCAGGAGCGTCGGCTACAAGACGTGCGACGCGCCGCTCTCGCTCGAATACGCGCTGCAGGCGCTCTATGACGAGCAGATCCGCCCCGCCATCGCGCAGGGACTCAGCGCCGCGGTGTACACGCAGCTGAGCGACGTGGAGCACGAGCTCAACGGCCTCGTGACCTATGACCGCAGCGTCGTCAAGCTTCCGGTGCAGACGCTGCGCAAGATCTTCTATATCGAAAACGAATAAACAAAACCGCCCGCTGCGATCGCAGCGGGCGGTTGATTTTTGCGTTTCGGGCTCGGCTCAGTATGCCACGCCCCAGTAGATCATGCACTTGGCGGGCTTGCCGCACACGGGGCAGACATCGTCGATGTGCTCCTGCTCGAACGGGATGCAGCGACTGGACATACCGGCCTTTTCCTTCATCTCGAGCTCGCAGGCAAGGTCGCCGCACCACATGGTCTTGATGAAGCCGCCGTTTTTCTCCTGCAGCTCCTTGGCCTCGGCCAGCGAGTGCGCAGCGTAGGTGTGCTCGTCGAGGTTGCGCTTGGCCTTGTCGAACAGGCCCTGCTGCACGTCCTCGAGCAGCGCGGGGATGCGCGCCTCGAGCTCATCGAGCGCGACGGTGATCTTCTCGCCGTTGTCGCGGCGGACGGCGACGCAGTGACCGGCCTCGATATCCTTCGGGCCGATCTCGACGCGCAGCGGCACGCCCTTCATCTCCCAGTTGGCGAACTTCCAGCCGGGGCTGTTGTCACTGAAGTCGCCCTGCGCGCGCAGGCCGGCGGCCTTCAGGCGCGCGACGAGCTCCTCGGCCTTCTCGGTCACGCCGGGCTTGTGCGCCGCGATGGGCAGCACGATGACCTGGATCGGCGCGATGTGCGGCGGCAGCACGAGACCGCTGTTGTCGCCGTGGGTCATGATCAGACCGCCGATGACGCGCGTGGACATACCCCACGAGGTCTGGTGCGGATAGGCCTGCTGGTTATTCTTGTCGGTATAGGTGATGTCGAACGCGCGGGCAAAGCCGTCGCCGAAGTAGTGGCTCGTGCCGGACTGCAGCGCCTTGCGGTCGTGCATCATGCACTCGATGGTGTAGGTGTTCACCGCACCGGCGAACTTCTCCTTATCGGTCTTGTTGCCGCGGATGACGGGCATGGCCAGCTCCTGCTCGCAGGTGTCGGCATAAATCTCGAGCATCTGCAGCGTCTCCTTGCGCGCCTCCTCCTCAGAGGTGTGCAGGGTGTGCCCCTCCTGCCAGAGGAACTCGCGGCCGCGCAGGAACGGGCGGGTGGTCTTTTCCCAGCGCATGACGCTGCACCACTGGTTATACAGGCACGGCAGGTCGCGCCAGCTGTGCACGATGTGGCTCCAGTGCTGGCAGAAGAGCGTCTCGGACGTCGGGCGCACGCACAGGCGCTCCGGCAGCTCCTCGCTGCCGCCCATGGTGACCCACGCGCACTCGGGCGCGAAGCCCTCGACGTGGTCCTTCTCCTTCTGCAGCAGGCTCTCGGGGATCAGCATCGGCATGGACACGTTCTGGTGACCGGTCGCCTTGAACTTGCCGTCGAGCACCTTCTGGATATTCTCCCAGATGGCGTAGCCGTAGGGGCGCAGAACGAACAGGCCCTTGACGTCGGAATAATCCACAAGCTCCGCCTTGGTGCACACGTCGGTGAACCACTGGGCGAAATCCACTTCCATATCGGTGATCTGCTCGACCTTTTTTTCTTTGGCCATAAGCGCAACTCTCCTCTGTATGCCGCGCGAAGCACCCGCGCAGCCGTAATTTATAATGTATTGGGCAACTTTTATATTTTATGCAATCGCCCGCCGTTTGTCAAGCGCGTACGGCGCTCAAAGCACCTGCTCGGCGACAAAAATGCCGATGAGCACGGCGATCACGCCGTAGAGCACGACACCGGCGGCAGAGTGCCGCTCCGGTCGGCGGTCGAACAGCTGTCTCACGCACAGCAGTGCAAGCAGCCCCGCACCGACCCAGTACGCCGGGTGGACGGCGATGGCCATGACCGCCGCCTCGACGATCATGAGCGCGAACACCGCGATCTGCCATGTGCGGATGCGCCGCGCGCGGCTGTTGCAGTAGATCTCACGCCAGATGCCGGCCAGCTCGCGGCGCCGGCGGCGGAAAAACGGCTCGCGCGGCTTTTTCGCCTCGGCCGCCTCGGCCGCAGTTTCGGCGGTCTCGGCCGCCGTTTCGGGCTCCGTCTCGGTGTAGGGGCGCTTTGGTTCCATGCGTTCCACTCCTTTCCGGCTTTTCGGAAAACCGGCTCTTTTTTCACAGGATACCCCGCCGCAGACCGCCTGTCAAGAGCCGGCGCACGGGCGAAAAGTGCATTTCGGGCTTGACCGCACCTGATTCGTGCAATATAATATGTAAATTAGAATGCCATACAATGTGCATCGAACCCCTTGGAGGTGACCATCTATCAACAGACAGAGTTACATGGCGGAGATCAGCAGCCTGCTCGGCCTGATCACCGACGACCAGACACGTCAGGCGCTCATCGCGCAGATGGAGAATATGTTTGACAATGCGCCCGATGAGGAGCGCCTCATTCAGGAGATCGGCAACCCGACCAAAGTCGCCGTTGCCCTCATCCGGTATGCCGACAGCGGCAAGATCACACCGGCCGCCGCGCCCGTGGTCGCGCCCGCACAAGCGCAGCCCCGGCGCACGCCGCAGCCGCGCCCGCGCGCAGAGCAGTACCGCCCGATGACCGCGGCAGCCGCGCAGAGACCCGCGCCGTCGTTCACGTTCCCGGATCTGCCGGAGGAGCCCGACGAGCCCGAAACGGACGAAGCGCCCGTGCTCGACGGGCAGCTCTCATTCGACGAGCAGCCGGCTGACGACGACGGCTACTACGATGAGCAGCCCGCCGACGACGACGGCTACTACGACGAGCAGCCCGCCGAGGATGACGGCTACTACGACGAACAGCCCGCCGACGACGACGGCTACTACGACGAGCAGCCCGGCGAAGAATACGGCGAGGAATACGACGAAGAATACTACGACGACTACGAGCCGGAATACAAGACGAACGTCTTTCTGGCGATCCTGTACACGCTCGGCGCGATCATCATCGGCGTGCCGGTGTTCGCCGTGCTGCTGGTGCTGGATCTGGCCGTGCTGGCCATCGGTGCCGTGTGCGGTGCAGCCGGTGTGAGCCTGATCATGACTGCGTTCATCGGCCTGCCCGTGGTGGCGGATATGCTCATCCTGCTCGGCGGCGGTGCCGCCGTGATCGCCATCGCGCTCGTCGTGATCTGGCTGGCCGTCTGGCTGTTCATCCGCATGGTCATCGGCTGGGTCAGGCTGCTGGTGCGGCTGGGCCATCGCTGGTGCAGAAAGGAGATCGCCGCATGAAAAAAGCATGGAAGACCATTCTCATCATCGCGCTGTGCATCCTGATCGTCGGCGAGATCGTGCTCGGCGTCGGCCTTGCGACCGGCGGCAGCCCCGACCGCATCTGGGACGCGGCATATGAGCACTACGACATCGGTGCGATCTTCACGTTCATCAAATCCACTGGCATCGCAGACCTGCTGGCAAGCATCGGCCTGTGAGAAAACCGAAACATGAGGCGGCGAGCTATGCTCGCCGCCTTTTCAGCTTATCCAAAAACCTCGTAGAGTTTCGCCGCCGAAGCGGCGTAAAGCCCAATCATTTTCTTCGGCGACATGTGCGGCGAAGAAAATACCGCTCGGCCTGCAAACGTGCGCGCCGTCCGCCTCCGGCGGACAGCG
>OLYB01001548.1_pt1 | contig 17851 bp, 20 predicted proteins | sample 1674481 | NCBI WGS metagenome assembly OLYB01 (sample SAMEA103958167, study PRJEB25191) | human gut metagenome
GTGCGGAGTGTGAATCCAGCGTCATAGTGGCCGAGCATACTGCTGACGGTTTTGACGTCCACCCCATTTTGCAGTGCCAGCGTTGCGAAGGTGTGTCTGAGGTCGTGAAATCTGATGTGCGGCAGCCCGGCGTCCTTCAGGATTTTCTTGTGCAGATTTACGACGGAGTCTGGGTAGTACATCTCACCGGTTGCCGGCGAGGGGAACATGTAGGGATTCTCAGGATGCTTGCCATGTTCCGCTATCAGCAGATTGACAGCCTCCTGTGGAATACTGACTTTTCTGACCGAAGTCTCCGTTTTGGGACGGGAGAGCGTCAGTTCACCATTGGGATTCTTTACATACTGTTTGCTGACGGAGATGGTTTTGTTTTGGATGTCGAGGTCACTCCAGAGAAGCGCCGTGATCTCGCCCTTCCGCAAGCCCGTGACCAGCTCCAGATAGAACATGGGGAGCAGTCCTCTCCTGTCAGCAGCTTCCAGATAATCCTTGATGTGCTCAGGCGGAAGAATCTGCATTTCGATTTTTTGAACCTTCGGCGCGATGCAGTCCTCGGTCGGGTTCCGCAGGATCAGGCGCTCCTTGACCGCCCGCTCGAAGGCATTGTGCAGCATCAGGTGAAGGCTTCGCACGGTCGTGCTGCTCAGTCCCGGATTTCCATGACCGCTCTTGCGGTCGATGCGTCCGTTTTCCATCAGATCCTTGTAGAGCTTTTGTAAGTCATGGGAAGTCAACTTTGTCAGTTTGATGCTGCCGATGCGTGGGATCGTGTATTGTTCGACCATCAGTTGATAGCGATTTGCTGTTGAGATGCGGATATTCGGTTTTGCGTAGATCTCATACCAGCTGCGCAGCCAGATTGCTACTGTGTACTCATCCGCACGGCTGACATCGATTCCTCTGGTATTGTTACCAATGCCGGCGCCCGTATCTCCGGAACCGGGGCAGACCTTGTCGTTTCCGGCGGCATCACCATGAGTGAAGAGCCAAGTTACGGTTCCGACTTAAGGATCAAGAACAGCATCGACTATAATCTTGCCTCTTATGAGGCGTTCTTCCTTGCGCTGAAGCCGTCCACCTTCAAGTACAACAAAGGTACTTCCGGGCGGAAACATTTCGGCTTTATCGCCCAGGATGTAGAACAGGCAATGCTTGACACCGGACTGACATCAGATCAACTTGCGGCACTTGTCAAAGATCCTGTCAAAGAGATCCTTTCGGATGGCATCACGGACTGCCGTTACAGCATCCGATACGGCGAACTTATTGCGCTCAATACGCACATGATCCAGAAACTCTATCAAATGGTCGAAGAACTGCTTCAGCAAAAGGAGGGATAATGTTGAAGAAACAGCTTAAAAATTCAGAAATGGTCGTGATGGTCCAGAACCTGCGGCCGCTTCTTCAGCTCCGCAACAAGATCGGCTATATCGCCGCGAGGAACTTCCGGATGCTTTCTACTGCTTTGACCGAGTATGAAGCATTCAAACACGACCTCATCAACAAATACGGAGAGCCCGACAAGGATGAAAGTGGCAACGAGACCGGAACCATTTCCATCAAGGTGGGCTCTCCTAATTTTAAGGCCTTCTGCGACGAGCTTGCTCCGTTCAACGAGATGGAGCATGAGGTCGAGCTGATGACCGCCAAGTATGAAGATACAATCGGCTGTCTGAGCGGCGAGGAGATCCTGCTGCTTGACTGGATGCTGGAGGACTAAGGAAGGAGTGATTTAGATGGCTGATATCAGCAGCTTTCTGAAAAAAATCCTCAGCGCCATTTATGGCGAAGAGGTTCGCGGCTCCATCCATGATGCTCTGGCGGCGATGAACACGGAGTCCAGCAGCGCGATGGAGTTTGCCTCCACAGCAAAGGATTCCGCACAGGCAAATGCCGCGGCTGCCAAGAAGTCCGCCGAAGATGCCGAGAAAAAGGCGACAAGCGCCTCTGAATCCGCTGCGGCGGCTGCACTCTCCGAGGGAAGCATCAAGACCTCTGAGGAAAATGTCAACAAGCAGGCCGCAGACGCAAAAGAAGCTGCCGCCGGTGCTAAGGCGTCTGAGACAGAGGCGAAGAACTCGGAAGAGATCGCCAAGCAGAAGGCACAGGAGGCCACGGACGCCAAGACAGCGGCGATGCTTGCCGAGGGAGAGGTCAAGGCCGCCGAGGAGCGCGTGAGAACCATCCGCTCAGAGGCTGAGACACTTGGCGCACAGGCTACTGCTGACCGCAACGCAGCGGAAGAGGCTCGCACTGCTGCGGAAGCTGCAAGAGACGCGGCGATGAACAGTCAAAATGGAGCAAAAGCATCGGAAGATGCCGCTGCTGCATCGAAGACGGACGCCGAAGTCGCTAAAACGGCTGCTGTGGACGCCCGTGACAAGGCGCAGACCGCTAAAACGGCCGCCGAGAACGCGCGGGAGTCCGCCGAGAACTCTGAGGCAAACGCCAAGACTTACAAGGAGTCTGCCGCAGAGAGCGCCGCGACCGCACAGCAGTACAGCGGAAAGCCGCCTAAGCCGGAGAACGGTACCTGGTGGATCTGGGACGCTGAGAAGGGCACCTATGTGAACACCAACATCAGTTGTGAGCTGACCGGCCCGACCGGCAACGGTATTCAGAGCATTCAGTTGACGCAGGGCAATCATACGCCAGGCTCGACTGATATTTACACCGTTACGATGACAGACGGAAGCAAGTACAACATCGCCGTCTACAACGGCCTGAACGGAACTGGTACGGGCGATGTGCTCGGCATCCATTTCGATCTGGTGCTGCCGGCCTCCGGATGGTCGAACGGTTCCATCACTGTGGCGGAGAGTCGCCTTGTGGCCGCTGCCAAGTACAAATACCTCATTGATGCGTATGAAGCCAGCCGTGAAGAGTACCTCGAATGCAATGTGCGTCCGAAAGACATCTCCACGACCGGCTTCATCACATTTGTGAACGATACCGACCCGATCAAAGACATCACGGTGAACATCGTGCGTCTTGAACTGTCGGTCAATGCCGAAGAAGGAGGCGAATGATTTGAAAATCGCGATCAAAAGCTGCTTCACCACGCTGGTGGAGGACACCACGCTGATCCAGAACGCAGCGACGCCTTATCCGGTCGAATTCGCCTTCAGCAAGGATTGGGACGGGTTCGAAAAGACTGCGCTCTTTGAGGCAGGCGGCGTCAGCATGGCTGTGGTGCTGAGCGAGGACAAGTGCGACATTCCGGGCGAATGCCTTAAGAAAGGCGGTATCCCGCTTAAGATCGCCGTTTATGGCGTCAAGGGCGAGGAACGGAAGTCGACGGGCTGGCATGTGACCAGCAAGATCCTCTTCCCGGCCAATATCAGCGTTGGCACAGGCGGCTCCGGAGACCCGATGGGCGATGAAGCCTACAAGCAGATCATGGGAATCATCGGTGACCCATCGACGGCGGGTTTTGGCAACAAGACGCTGACCGAGGTGATCGTTGAGATCCAGAGAAGCATTTCCGGAACGGCCTCGGATAAAGAGGTGGACGATATGCTGAACGACGCCTTTGCTTCGAGTGACCCGGGCGGAAGCACACCCGACAACACCGCTTCTGACAAAGAAGTGGATGACCTACTCAATGATGTTTTCGGCGAACAGCCGTGAACAAATATATTTAAGGGGGACATGCAATATGTCTACTACTAAGCACACTACTATTGATCAGCTCAAGAAACTGGCGCTGCGCACCAAGAGCGAGATCGGCCTTGTCGACGCTAAGGTTGCCGGCCTGACCACTAAGGTCAATGACCTGGTGACTGCCGGCGGCGAGCCTAACAAGCTGGAAGGCATCAAGCTCAACGGCACTCTGCTGGCCCTGACCGATAAGATCGCCGACATTCTCATCGCTGAGGGCAAGACCAACGGCACCATCTCCGCCAACGGCGTTGATATTCCCGTTCACGGTCTGGCGGCTCTGGCCTACAAGTCCGAGGTTGCTGAGAGCGATCTGGCTGCCGCTCTGAAGGCCATCATCGACGCCAAGGCGAAGCAGGCTGACCTGGATACCCTGACCGGCGACGGCGAAGGCTCCATCAGCAAGATGATCGACAAGGCTATCAACAAGTTCGCCACCGATGTGACCGATGACAATGTGGTCAACAGCTACAAAGAGCTGATCGACTGGGTTGCTAAGCACGGACCTGAGGCGACCAAGATGGCCGGCGGCATCAGCGAGAACAAGACCGCTATCGCCGACCTGAAGACTCTTGTCGGCACGCTGCCCGAGGGTGCGACCTCTACCACCGTTGTCGCCTACATCACCGAGGCGATCAATGCTCTGAGCATCGGCGATTACGCCAAGACGACCGAGGTGACTGCCGCGATCAACACCGCCCTGGAGTCTTACTACACCAAGACCCAGGTCGACGAAACCTTTGTCAAGAAGACGGACATCGTGATGGCTACCGACGAGGAAGTCGACGCCATGCTGACCGAAGTCTTCGGCGTTCAGGCTACCGTCTGATCCAGCATATGCGAACGGGGGATGGGGCTTCCTGTCCCCCGTTCCACCTTTTGAAAGGAAGGTAACAACACATGGCAGAGCATAAGCTTTCCACATTTGACCAGCTCAAAAAGCTGGCACTTGCGGGGAAGAGGGATTCCGCCAAGCAGGTAGCTGAATTGGCGGAGCTTGTTGCCGCCGGACTGGAGGATCTCCAGCATATCGGCATCTCTGTTACTCTGCCGGCCGCGAATTGGAGCGGCGGAGCGCAGACTGTTGCACATGCTTCCCTCTTAGCTGACAGCAACTATATTTATCTTGTAGGCGCAGACGCCGGTACCCGTAATGTGTACGACAGTTATGGCGTGAGCGCAGACAATGTAACCACAAGCGGGCAGATGACTTTCCGGTGCGATACAACGCCGACCGTTGACTTGTCCGTCTTTATCATTCGACTGGAGGTCGGAACAGATGAGTAATGTTGGCAAGGTATTCAACCTTTCCGGCGGCGGTGGCAGCGGCTCTCCGAAGATGGAAAGTCTGACTATCGCCACCCCGCCCAACAAGACGGTCTATAAGTCCGGTGAAACTTTCGACCCCACCGGCATGGTCGTTGTGGCAAACTACGGCGAAGGTCTGATGGCAAATGTGACGGGTTACACCGTCTCTCCCTCCGTTCTTACGGACGGGGTGAGCGAAGTTGTCATCACCTACACCGAGGGTCGCATCACGAAGACCGCGACGGTTTCTGTGACTGTGAAAAAGGTGCTTGTCAGCATCGCCATCACCACGCAGCCAGCCAAGACGGTCTACCAGTATCAGGAGAGCCTTGATCCGACGGGCATGGTCGTGACCGCGACCTTCTCGGACGGGAGCACGGCGGCGGTACTGGATTACACCTATCCGACGACGAACTTCTCTACACTGGGGCGTCAGGTCATGAAGCTTGAATACACCTACGAAGGCGTGACGAAGAGCACAGACCTTGTCGTTACGGTGCAGGGCAAGACCATTGCCGTTCCGACGCAGACGAACATCCCGACCTACAACGGTTCGGATAAGACGCCGAGCTGGAACGGCTACGATCCACTCAAAATGGAGATCTCCGGCGTTACGAGCGCCTCTGACGCAGGTGGTTACACGGCGATCTTCAAGCTGTCCTACGGCTATCTGTTCCCGGACGGCACGGATGAGGCCCGCGTAAAGTGGACGATCGACCGCGCTGTCATCTCGGCTTTGCCGACGCAGACGGGAACGCTTGTTGCCGACGGCACGAGCAAGACACCGAGCTGGAACGGCTATGACACCAACAAGATGACCATTGGCGGCGATACCTCCGGTACGGCTGCCGGTGAGTACACGGCGACCTTTACACCGACTTCCAACTACAAGTGGTCCGACGGCAGCACAGGCGCCAAGGAAGTGAAGTGGACGATCATCTCGGTGCTCGTTTCCATTCCTTCGCAGAGCGGTACGCTGACCTACAACGGCAGCGCCCAGACGCCGAAGTGGCAGAATTTCGACAATGAGAACTCCTCTGTGAGCGTATCTGCCAAGACGAATGCCGGCGAGTACATGGCGACCTTTACCTTGAAGAAGGGTATGTGGACGGACGGTACGACCGCGGCAAAGACCATCAAGTGGACCATCGGCAGAGCTACCATCGCGGCGGTCCCCGCCCAGAACGGCACGCTTGTCTATGACGGCAACCCGAAGACTCCTTCGTGGAATACCGCCTATGACTCGGCAAAGATGACCGTTTCCGTGACGGCCGCTACCAACGCAGGCACTTACAGCGCTACCTTTACGCCGACTTCCAACTACAAGTGGTCGGATGGCAGCACCGGAGGCAAGACAGCATCGTGGACGATCGGCAAGGCAGCGAACAGCGTGACCAATTCGCCGAGCTCCATCGTTCTGAAGAGCAGTGCCAAGATCGCCACCTTTACGGTGAACCGCAAGGGCAACGGTACGATCACAGCCACCTCGAACAACACGAGCGTCGCGAATATCAAATCCATCAATCAAAGCACCGGCGTTGTGACTGTGGAAAGCGTGAACGACACGACCGGCACGGCCAAAATCACAGTCAAGGTCGCCGAGGGCACGAACTACAAGGCGGCTTCTGATACGACGGTCAATGTGACGGCCACTTTCGTCACGATCTACGGCGTTGAGTGGGATTGGACAAGCGGCGGCTCCACCAGAGGCAAGCGCACGGACGCGGCGGCCGGCTTTGCTGAACCGAACCCCGCAGTAAACAACGGCGGAGGTTCTTCTCCATTCGACAACCTGATGCCGTGGTCCGGCATGGTGAAGGAGACCCGTAGCGGCGGCGTTGAAGTCAAAGAGCCGAAGTATTGGTTCAAGTGGACGAAGACCGGCAAGAAGCTGAAGCTTCAGATCGCGGACGGTTATGTCGAGGGCTTCTCCGTTGACCCTGTAAACAGGGACCGCGGGGACGGCCTTGGCGAGCTGGACTACTCCTACATCGGCCGTTATCACTGCGCCAGCGGTTATAAGTCCACCACGGGCGCCGCACAGCAGGTAAACATCACGAGAAGCCAGGCAAGAACCGGCATCCATAACCTCGGTGCTAACTTCTGGCAGATGGATTTCGCTCAGTTCTGGTATGTGAACATGCTGTTCCTCGTGGAGTTTGCCGATTGGAACGGCGAGCGCATCGGCAGAGGCTGCTCTACGAACGGTTCCAAGATGAACAACGGTCAGACCGACGCGATGGGTTATCACACCGGTACGACCGCGGCAAGCCGCGACAGCTACGGCTTCACGCAGTATCGCAATATCGAAGGCTGGTGGGACAATGTTTATGACTGGATGGACGGCTGCTATTACAACAATAACGGCTTGAATGTCATCAGCAATCCCAACAACTTCAGCGACAGCGCGAATGGCACGCTGGTCGGCACGCCCTCTTCGGGCTATCCGTCCGACTTCACCATTCCGACAGCAAGCGGTCTTGAATGGGCACTGTTCCCGAGCGCGGCAAACGGCAGTCAAACGACCTATGTCCCGGATAACTGGTACATCAATGGTAGGTATCCGTGCCTGTACCATGGCGGTTACTATTACCAGGGCCAGAATCGCGGTCCGTTCTTCATCAACTACGACTACGCGTCGAGCGCGAGCGACTACATCGGCTGTCGCCTCCAGGAACGCCCGCCAAAGGCGGCGTGACTGTTCCCCTGAAGAGGTAGGGGTGCAGGGGTGAGGGGGCCGCAGCCCCTTCCCCTTGCATTTCACTGATATTTTTAAGAAAAACAACAATTTAACATGGGGTCAACTGTGCAGCAGACGATGGTCCCGGATAACTGGAACTTCAATGGTAGATATCCGTGCCTGTACCATGGCGGTAACTATAACCAGAACCAGAATCACGGTCCGTTCTACATCAACTACAACAACGCGTCGAACACGAACGACAACATCGGCTGTCGCATCCTTGCTGAGCCACAGGCTAACCCTCCATTTGGTAGTAAGGGTTCCTCACCCTTTCTATATCGCACGGTTGACCGCACAGCACTTGCTGAAGAAAAGCCGACAGGACACAGCTTAGTACACTTCGGGCCAGGTCTCGCCTTGGAACACCCCGCGGCGCTGGAACGGTTGTGAGGCTACAAGGAGGAAAAACATCCCTGATGAAACGAGTTCGAGTTTACAAAGAGATCATATCGGACGAAAACCTTCGTCTGGCAATTCGGGAAGTGAACGCCGGCCATCGGCGAAACGGCAATCACAGCCTGAACAAAAAGGTCATTGAGATCGAAAATAATATGGATGAATATGTGGAGAAGCTCCGAGCATTCATCCAAGGTCTGGTCGACGGAGACGAGCACATGCACCCGCCCCTCAAGCGACGGCGCTGGGACCGCAACGCGGACAGTGGCAAGGGCAAATGGAGAGACATCAACGAGCCGCTCTTGTGGCCGGACCAATATGTTCACCACGCTGTTGTGCAGCCGATGATCCCGCACATTATGCGGAGCATGGACCGGTACTGCATCGCAAGCGTCCCCGGCCGAGGGAACTCCTACGGCGTCAAGGCATTGAAGAAGTGGATGAAGAACGATGTGGAGGGCACGAAGTATTGCTGTGAGTGCGACATCTACCACTGCTTTGAAGAGCTTGACCCGCCGTATGTCATCGAAGCCTTGAAGCGGGTGTTCAAGGACACCGAAACGCTCTGGCTGTGCGACGCCATTATGGAATACGGAGTCCTCATCGGCGCATTCTTCTCCGCATGGTTTCTCCATTTGACACTCCAGCCCTTAGATCTGATGATCCATCAAAAGCAGTACGGCGTATCGCACTATCTGCGGCAGATGGACAACTTCACGATCTTCGGCTCCAACAAGCGAAAGCTGAGGAGGCTGCTGGAGGATATCAAGAAGTGGCTTGCCGAGATCGGAATGAAGATCAAAGGTAACTGGCAGATCTTCCGCGTCGGGTTTACGCCAAAGGTCGAGAGATCACATCAGGCTTTGCCGAAGAAAAAGCAACGGCACCGCCGCCCGCGCTTACCATCGGCTCTTGGATACCGATTCGGACACGGTTACACGATCTTGCGAAAGCATAATCTATTCCGGCTCAAGCAATCGCTTCATCTTTACTACTACCGGCGAGACAGGAACCGCGTCATCTCATTCAAGAGGGCTTCGGGACTGATCTCACGGCTCGGACAGCTTCGCAAATGCAATCATCAGCAGGTTTTGGACAGGCATTATCAGCCCAAGACGATGTTTGCACTGAAGAAAGTCGTCCGAAAGGAGTGCAGAAGACTTCAGGCATTATATCCGCCATACCAGGCGGCATAAAAAGGAGTGATTTTCATGAAAGTACAGGGAATGGTCAACCCCGGCAGCTTTACTGTGGAAGAGATCCCCGGTACCAAACGAAGTCTTGTCCGTCTCTACCAGAATGTGGAGGCGTGCAAGATCGCTAAGGATGCCGAGGACAAGGAAGGCCTTGACGGGTTCCAGTATGACGAATACTGCGTTGAGGTCGAGAGTTGGCCCGGACTTGCTGCCAGCGTGCGGGAGAACTACGACACCTACCTTGCAAAGGGTAAGGACAATGAGGTCGACCGCAGTAACTATGCGTTGTTCCGCGCTCAGAAAAACACAGACTCCATCGTCCAGGATACGGACGCGATGAGCGTGGATCACGAATACCGACTGACCCTGCTTGAGCTGGGTCTCTCGGAATAATTGAGAAAGGAGGAAAACGACTATGCTGTATCGCACTCTGAAGCGCATGATCGAGCGCGGCCAGACCAACGGCCTTGAGGAAAAGATCGACATTTTCTTCGCAGCCGGCAAGCTGACCGAAAGCGAGTATCAGGAGCTCATCGCCATGCTCAAGGCAGAATGAACGCACCGGAGGATTGAGATGTGACTATTCAAGAGATTTTAGCCGGCGGGGGCGGTCTGCTCCTGATCCTTATGACCCTGGTGCAAATCGCCCCCGTCAAAATCAACCCCTGGTCAGCACTCGCCAAAGCCATTGGCAAGGCGATCAATGCTGACATTTCAAAGCGCCTCGACGAGATTGAGAAAAAGCTGGACTCACATATCAAAACGGATGATCAAGGCCGGGCCGATGACTGGCGAGCGGCGATCCTCCGCTTTAACAATGAGCTGCTTCGTCCGATCCGTCATACGAAGGAAGAATTCGTAGAGGTACTTGGGTATATCGACAAGTACGAGCATTATTGCGAAAAGAACCCTGAGTATCCAAACAGCCGCGCGGAAATTGCCATTGAGAACATTCGAGAGGTGTATAAGGTCCGGCTGAAGAAACGAGACTTCCTTCAGGACGAGGATAAGAAGGAGGTGGCGGCGCTGTGAGCAGGTGGGGCATCGGCCTTTCCGAGAAAATGAAAGCCTGCAAAGAAGCAGAACCGTTCACTGATATTTTGGAGGGGGATGGGGGTGTTCCTGAAAAGGACCCTCCGTCTTCTTCCAAAGCAGGGTTCAAGGTCACCACGATGAAGATTATCGTGTGGGTCTGCATTCTCAACGGACTCGCATGGGTATGGTGCAGCTATATCCTTGCATTGCTCGGACGGGAGCAGATCGCAGAGGCCTTGTCACAGGTCGCGCTCAAGGAGATCATCGGCGTGGTGCTGATCTACGGTCTCAAGGCGCTGTTTGAAAACCTGAGCAAGAACAACTCATGGCCTGACAAGGGGAACTCTACTCCGCCCGAAGACGGAGTGGGATAACAGGAGGAAAAGAATATGGAGAGTGTACTGAACTGGTCTGTCATCATCAGCATCATTGGCGTGCTGGTGGTGCTGACGAACATTGTGGTGCAGGTGCTCAAGAAAGTGACCTGGGACAAGCTGCCGACGAATGCTCTGGCGATGATCGTTTCGCTGGTGCTGACGCTCGGCGCTTTCTTTGCATATTGTTCCATCAAAGGGATCGCTGTTGTGTGGTATATGGTGTTTGCCGCGGTGGTCCTCGCGTTCATGGTGGCTTATGCGGCAATGTTCGGATTTGACAAGCTGAAAGAAGCCCTCGGGCAGATCCATAAGTAGTGATTAGAGGTCGAAAAAGGTGTAGGAGAGCAGGTTATTTCTTGACTACTCCTACACCTATGGCCTAAAAGTGGCGCGGGGACTGGATTTGATGCTTCTAGTATAAGAACATTATTATTACTATCAGACTCAGGAAGAATTTTTTCAGCACTGCCCATCCGGCGTATAGAGCAGATGGTTCTCCGAAAGGAAGCCCTCCACGCGTTTCATGTGTTCTTGTGCTTTCTCGCGGTGGCGCTGGCCGCATCCGGTCAACACAAGGCTGATCAAACCGACCGCTCCGGTAAGCGAGGGGACGTTGTTGCACGAGTCCACCTCGCAGACCATGGTAAGATCTGCCTTTGCGGCGACCGGGCTGAGCATCGTATCGGCAAAAGCGACGTGCGGCACACCACTCATATCTGCATTCTGCGCAATCAGCACCGCGTCAGAAGAATAGCGGGAAAACGAAAAGGAGATCAACAAATCCTTCGGTGTCATGCGCATGGAAAGCTCATAGAGATCGCATGCTTCCGGCGCAAGGAGTTGCGTGCGATATCCGATCTGGCCAAGAGAAAGGCTCATAAACCGGGCGAGTACGGATGAGGAGCGAAAGCCCATGATGTAAATCGTCTCTGCGCGGTCCAGAGCGTCGAGCAGCGCTTCATAGTTCTGCTGATTGATCGGATTGGAAAACGTTCCCTGCAGGTTTTTGACTTCCGTTTCATACGTGGAGTAGGCGCTCTTCGTACCAACGGAATCCAGATGCGCTTCAAAGCGCGAATGCCAGTCCGCATTCACCTGAACGGCATTGGTCACCTGCCGCTTGAAATCACCGTAGCCCGAAAACCCCAGCTGCATGCAGTATTTGATAATGGTCGTGTCGCTCACGCCGATCTCGCGGGCCATCGCCGTAACAGAGAGAAACGGGATATTCTGATAGGACTCGACAATATAGCGGGCCACCGACTTCTGCGCGGGGGCCAGTGTTTCATAAGAATTCTTGATCAAAGTAAGCAGGCCATCTATGTTCTTTATCACCATAGGGAAATGTTCTCCTTCGCAGCTTTTATTGTTCTGCGGACATTATAGCAGGTATTCCTATCGCTGGAAAGAATTTTTGCACCGCGGATGACAACTTTTCAGGTTTCTCGGCCAGCTGGCCAGGAAATAGATATCAAAAACGGAGGAAAAGAAAATGTCAAAAACAGGAATTATCATCGTTGCGATCCTGGTCACGCTTGGCCTGACCTATGGTCTGAGCCTGCTTCTGACACGCCGCAAAACCAAAACGGGCGGCTCGGTCAGCGCAGATGACTGGGAGGTCGGCGGCCGCGAGCTGCCGCTGTACGTTGTCGTCGGCACGCAGTTTGCAACCGCTATGGGCGGCGGCATTCTGGTCGGTCAGGTGGGTAACGGCTTTAATAACGGCCTTTCCTGCTTACTCTACGGTATCCTTTGCCAGCTCGCCTTTATCGTGCTCATGTTCATTGCAAAATGGCTGCGCTCTCACCAATTCGCCACCGTTCCGGAGATCCTCACACATTATACCGGCCAAAGTAAAGCCGTGCGCATCATTGCCGGTGTGATGACAATCGTTGTTCCTTTCGGCTGGTGCTGCTCGAACCTTACGGCCTTCGCAAAACTCTACTCCCCCATCACTGGCCTTTCGATCAATGCGCTCATTATAATTATGGCCGTGCTGAGTCTGTTCTTCATCATCCCCTCCGGTCTGAAAACGGTCGCGTGGACAGATTTTATCTTTGGCTGTCTGATGGTGGTCGTTGGTGTGATCGTTGCCGTGGTCACGGCAAACATGGCCGGCGGTATGACGCATGTGATTGAGACCGTTCCCTCTGAGATCGTTGAGTTCCCGGGAGCGTTTTTCAGCGTGGGTCTCTCCACTGTTCTTCTCTGGATCTTCTCTCTGACGCCGGGCGGCATGACCAACCAAATGTATTATCAGCGCATTCTCGCCGCGAAAGACACCAATCAGGTGAGAAAAAGTTTGCTGATCTCCGCCATCTGCTGTATGATTGCTTATGTCTGGGCCGTTATCGTTGGTCTGAGTGTCCGCTCCATGAACCCCTCGCTTGAAGGCGAGATGGCCACCGGCTGGCTGATGGATCAGATGCCCGTCTGGGTCGTTGCCGTGTTCTCCGGCCTCGTTGTCTGCACGATCCTTTCCACGATCAGTTCCGGTGTGCAGTCCGTCGTCGTTAACCTCAACCGCGATATCTATCGCGTGGTCAAGCCCGACGTGGAGGACAAGAAAGCGGTCAAGGTCTCCCGCATTTTGTCCGTCGTCATTGTTTTCACCGCCGCGCTGGTCGCGATGTTCTTCCCTCAGGTTTTGAGCCTTCTGGTCATCACCTATTCCTACTCCGCAGCCGGTCTTGTCTGCCCGATTTTCCTGAGCTATATTCTGCGCAAGAAAGGCATCATCACGAAAAACGGCATTGTCGCCGGTATGCTGAGCGGTATTCTGGTCTGTGCCATCTCCATGCAGTTCAATTCGGTCGTTCCCTATGTCATCTGGGGCTGCCTTGCCTCCGGCATCGCAATGATCGTTTTCAGCAAGCTCGACAAGACAAATCCCGTTTACCTCGAAAAATAAGGAGTCGCTATGTTAAAGATTCAGTCCCCCGCGAAAATTGCCTGTATCCAGATGCGCATTTCTTACTGCCGTGTTGAAGAAAATCTGGCCGAAGCTGACCGTCTGATTGAAGCAGCCTGTGCAAACGGCGCCACACTGCTGATCCTGCCGGAGACCTTTACAACCGGCTCTGCCTTTGATACCCGTGCAGAGGCATACGCCGTAGCCGAAGCAATCCCCGACGGAAGGACTTCGCAGTTTCTTTTGAAAAAAGCACGCGAGCATGGTGTTTATATCACCGGTTCCTTTGTTGAACGGGATGGAGCGGACCTCTATAATACCGCGGTCTTGGCAGGGCCGGATGGTCTGGTCGGCAAGTTCCGCAAACTCCACCCGTGCGAAGACGAGGTCTACTGGGCCGAGCCGGGAAACCTTGGAATCCCTGTCTTCCATACTCCTATCGGCCGGATCGCGCTGCTGATTTGTCTGGATGCCTATTATCCGGAGTGCTTCCGCATCTGTGCACTTCAGGGCGCAGATATTATCTGCACGATGTTCAACGCATACCACGTCAAGGAAAGCCGTCGGCTTCCGGACCCTTACGCAACGATGGCAGGTGTTTTATGTATGGCAAATGCGCTGTCCAACCATGTTTTTGTCGCTTGCTGCGATGCGGTAGGTGAATGCAACGGCACGCGCTTCGCTGGGCAAAGCATGGTCGCCAACCAGTGGGGTGCACCGCTTGCCGGTCCAGCAAGCGATGAAGAGGAAGCTATCGTATATGCTGACATTGACCTGGCTGACAGCCGCAGGAAGTACTTCCACCCGACAAACAGCCGTCTGGCCAACCGCAGGATCGATGTGTACAGTCAGGACCTCGGCTATCATCCGGAAAAATATCATTAAGCCTCATCTCTATTATTTTCACAGGCGCGGAAGCGCCGGGGAGGGGATGGCCATCGGTCATCCCCTCCCTTTTATCGATTCTGACGCGCTATGCTTCCAGTATCCCTGGCGCGGCGGAAACTTGGCCGCCGTACCAGCACCTTCGCCTGCCTCTGTCCTCCTGCATAATGTAGATAGGGGATATTTTTGCCAAAACCTTGAAATGAGAGAGTGTCGCCGCAATGCGTCCCATATCGTGCTGCGGCATGTGAGGAGAGACGGCTATGAGTACGCTTGCGCTTCGGAATGTAACCTACTACCAGACGTAATACCAGAAGGTGGACGCCCTGAAGGACATCAGCCACCATTTTGACATGGGGCTGCTCCGCGCCGTGGTGGGCCGTTCCGACAGCAGCAAGACCGCACTGCTCCTGCTGGATCAGAGCTTTACCGAGACCGTGAGCGCGCTCAGGCGCTACATTACGTTCAGCCTCATTCTCTTCCCCGCCTTGTTCCTGATGGTAGGTCTGATGGGCTTTCTCATCTCGCGGCTCATGGTCAAGCGGATGGAATTTGCCGTCATGTGGGGTCTGTGCGCCTCACAGAAGCAGAGGGGCGCCTCGTTCTTCTTAGAGCAGGCGCTACTGTGCCTCACTGGCTGTCTCATCGGCCGCGCCCTGTCGGTGCAGGCTGTGGGCCGCACAAACCTGATGGCTTTGCTCTCCGAGAGGGAATAACAAAAATAGAGAGTTTTGTCCTGTGACAGAACTCTCTATTTTTGCTTTTCAGCCTGTAAGCGTGCTCCGCGGCCCTGTAAAGAGCAGATCATTCCGCCTTTACGAGCTTCTGCGCGGCCCGCAGGGAAAGCGGCGCAGCGCGCACTCTGCACTCGAACGTCTGGGGCGGATGTCCATATTCAGCGCCGCCGTCACGCAGATCATGATCTACGTTCCTTCTTTTTCTATCAAGAAAAGAAGGGTTTTTGAGGGTGGAACGCAGAACGTGGAACGGGAGGTGGGACGACCTGCGAAGTGCGTAGGCTCTTTTGAGGATGGATTTGGAGAAATTACCTCCCCCTCAAAAAATTATTTCAATAAAATTTTTTGTGCATGTTAGCCAAAGGCGCTAACAGTGCGGAATTTCATTGGAACAAGCATCCTCATTGTCACAGAATCCCGCTACTTGGAGCAGAAGTAAAGCTATATGACGCGTCTTACAATCGCTTGCAGTGATTGAGATGAAGACATCAAGCAAATCAGGGAAGATTTTATCCAGATCCTCAAGAACCGCATAACCGTATGCTTTGTTGATACGAACCATATTGTTGGTGGGAATAGATGCTGTTTCAGAAAATGCCTCCGTTGCTTCTCTGGTTGCATCAGTATGTGACAAAATCCTGAAGCTTGGAGCATTTTTGAAAACTCTAACCGCCTTTTGCTGAACTCTTCGCGCTCCCTCAGACAGCCGAAAAAAACTGCATAAGCAAAGCGACATCCGTCTCATGTGGATAGTCTAATGACACGAGGTGATCCACAACGTAAAATGCTCGATCTCGGGACTGACGATCAAAAAATAGTTCTACTCTGGTTGTGTTGGGCTCTAAGCCGAGCACAACCTCCGGTGAACACCGAAAGAAAGCACACAACAGCAAGAGACGGTTACGGCTGATTTTCTTACGGACACCTTTTTCAACTTGAGAAATAGCTTGAAAGTCCACACCAATGTAGTCAGCAACTCGCTGTAAGGAACAGCCCCTTTCAGTGCGCAGTTCTCTGAGCTTTTTGCCATACTGCTCGATAATATTCTTGTCGTCGAACGTAGATGGTGGAATCTTCTTGAAATAATCTGAATCCTCTGTGAGCTCCATTTCGGGAAATCGTTCTATCATCAACTTTGGATCTCCGGCGTAGGCATAGTCAAAAAATTCATTTCGCCGTTTTCGAAGCAGCGGACGAAGATCTCCCTCCGCTCTCCGCTTGCGGCGAGCATCTTTTTCTCCATCGGAAACCCTCATTCAATAAAATTTTGTCGCTGCCTCTGTCAATAGGAAAGTCCCCCAGCACGTGGCATAATCCTCCCATCAAAATTCCGAGGAGGAGAATGAAATGGCTATTTTTTATGTCGAAGGTAATGATGCCCAGACCATCGCAGCAGCAGCAGCAGCAAGCATCGAAAACGCAGCAGAGCAACGCGCACGCGCAGAGGCAGACAAAACAGGCGGCAAGCCTACCATGACCTTTTTCGCGTCAGCACAAGAGGCAGCGGTCGTGATAGCCGCTAACGACCTGCGTGCACAATATAAGGAAGAGTTCGGGCTTGCCAAGCGCCCCATTCTCCTTCCCTATGGTAGCCCGCTGATGCCGTATCAAGGACAGCACAATCAGGGAAGCAGAGACGGAACCTTCCACCGCTACGAGCGTCGCTTCGCTGGCGGCGGAGTGTCGCATGTCGAACTCGCCAAAATCTTGCTGTCCCGCGTGTGGCTCAAGCGCTGCGGTGAGGCTCTCTACATGCGGAAGCACCCCTGTTTCCGCCGTCTGACCGACAATCAGCTCTCGTCTCTGATACATCTGCAGTGTTACGGCCTTGTCGCTATGGCCGAGCGCTTCGGATACGTTGGCCACATCCGCGCCGTTGGTAATCGCAACGCTTGCAAAGGTGTGACGCAGCTTGTGCGGGCGAAGATCAGGCAGCCCGCAATGGTCGGACAATTTTTTGAGATAGCGCGTGGGGCTTTGCGGGTGCATTGGCTCCGGACTACCCTCCTTTGTAAAAGCATTGGCACGACTATAACCGTCGAGCGCGAACGCGAGCTTTTCGGAAAAGAACTGAATACCGAACGCAAATAATCCGCTATACTAAGATGAAAAGCCGCTCAAAAGGGCGGCTTTTTCTGTCGGTATGGGTTTTTGTATGGGTTTTCTAAAGAGTTCAAAAAACGAGCACAATCCTTTTCCCTTTAAAAATCGCAAATATAAAGCAAAAGCCGCTCAAATCAAACGTTTTAAGCGGTTAATGTTGGAGCTGCTGGGCAGATTCGAACTGCCGACCTCATCCTTACCAAGAGATTTTTGGTGTTTTTTATAATAATTTCCGTTTGTTTTTAGTTGTTTTTATTCCGAACAACGTCGTTTCCAGAACTTTTGTGAAGTGCAGTCTCCGTTGTTTCCACGCTTGTCTGTGGTGAAACTGTGGTCAACCAGCGATTTGTGCAGACATTGCCTGCGCAAATCGCATCGGCTCTGCGCCACAGATAACACCGCAACTTCTTCGAAAGTCGATATAGTCATCAGGAGGTTGGTATCACAATTTGATACCAACCTCTTTGCCAAAACAGGCGTAATAGCCCATTCATATTTTG
>OLYB01001569.1_pt1 | contig 17728 bp, 15 predicted proteins | sample 1674481 | NCBI WGS metagenome assembly OLYB01 (sample SAMEA103958167, study PRJEB25191) | human gut metagenome
ATGAAGGAATAATTACTATTACAAACCATTCTAATGTAGCGGTAACTGCTTTATCCACTTATGAAGCAGAAGCAGGTTTTGAATCTGCAGATATGAGATTTAGTAATCCTTCATTGATGATTGGTTCTGCAGATAATGGTGCAGATGGAGAAGCCGGTAATCCGGTGACTGAAGAAATTACTGTCACTCCTACGGGCACGTTGCCGGAAGGAACAGATGGTGAAGTAATCGGTCATATTACTGTAACAATTGAATAAAGGAGAATGATCAAGGCTGTCTGGTCTTGATCTCTCATGAATAACAGTCAAATTGACTGTTATTCATGAGGGAGGTGAAGTAGTGTCAATAATGCGAAACAAAATGTTAGTTTTTTCGTCTGTATTATGTATAATATCTGTTTGTTTTATGATTCTTGTATTGATTCAAGGTAATGTAGAGAAAAGTTTTGTTCCACCGAGATTTGATCAAACAGCTCAAAAAGGAATCCCGCAGGTTCCTGATAATCTAGGATGGAGCAGCCTCGAGGCTGGTGATATAAATGTTAGCATATGTGGTTCTATTACTGTTGAAGATGGAGAGTCGGACGTATGGTTATACAATAATGAAAAGAATAATGTTTGGATAAAACTACGCATATTAGATGATCACTCAAATATTCTTGGAGAAACGGGGTTAGTTCGTCCGGGAGAATATGTGCAAAGTATCACATATGAACACATACCAGAGAAAGAGTCGAATATCGTATTAAAAATCATGACGTATGAACCAAAAACTTATTATAGTGCTGGTAGCATCAATCTGAATACAAAAGTGAAAGGATGATGATTATGAAAGGTAGAGTCAAATGGTTTAATGCTGAAAAAGGTTTTGGATTTATTGATCGTGGTGAAGGAAAAGATATTTTTGTTCATTATAGTCAAATTGTTCAAAATGGATACAAGACGTTAAATGAAGGCGAACTCGTTGAATTTGAATTGTATCAAAGTGAACGTGGCATGCAAGCTAAACATGTTGTAAAAATCTAGGAAATACCTAGATTTTTTTTATGAAAAGGCATGAAAAAATTTTCCTTTTAATAGGTCTCATATTTTGTTATAATTAGCATTGATTACAAGCGTAAAAGGAGCGAGTATGCATGGCAAGTAGAAAACAAGAAATTAGAAAAGAAATAAAAAAGAAGGATGTATTGTAATATATAATCATGCCTCTAATCAAGATCACTTCCTAACTACCATTGGATTTGGACTAACACGAGCATCATATGTTGCTTCAAGTCATTTTTATTATAATAAGACACTAAGAATAATCTTAAATATGGTCAAAGCCATTTCCAAAGAACAATTTAAACCAGACATTGGAACAATAAAAAAAATCAAAAGAGCCTTACAGCAGAAATTACCAATTACGATTGCTCCTGCTGGGCAAACAACTATGCATGGAGACAATTTAAGAATTGATAAGTCAATCGTTAAATTATTGAAAATGTGTGATGTTGATGTTTATGCAATTCAACTTCATGGAGCGTACATGGCCTATCCTAAGTGGCGCAAATATCGCAGAAGAAGTCCAATATTTATTAATTTTGTGAAAGTATTTACAAAATTAGATTTAAAAACATTGAGTGATGAAGAAATTTATCAGAAAACTGTTGATGCAATAAATATAAACGACCGAAAAGAAATAAAAGAGTATGGATATACAATTCAAGCCAAATCTCTTGTCAAAGGTATGGAAGATATGTTATATTTATGTCCCAAATGCAATAAAATGGATAGTATTCTTTCATATAAAAACAGTTTAATATGTTCTAATTGTAAAAATACTATGACTATGAATAAATGGGGTAAATTTGAAGGAATTGGTAATGAATGTGTAGTAATGGAAGATGAGGCTGTTTGGTATGAATTTGAAAAAAGTAAATTTATTTCAAAAGTAAAAGATAATACTTTATACTTAGAGGGAAATTTTGATTTATACTATGGAGTAAATCATGAATATATCTTGAAAAAAGTCGGTACTGGTAAAGTTATATTAACAAATTCAGAGTTATATTATAAAGGCACTATGTATGGAAAAGAGATTAGAAAAGACTTTAAATTGGCCAATATTTATCAAATACCATTTGAAACAAGAAATCATTTTGATTTACCAGATGATGAAGGATATTATGAATTTAAACCAACGGAAAAAGAAAAAACAACAATTATAACAAAATTTGTTCAAGCAATTGATGTTATAGCTCAAATTCGAAATGAGAATGAATATGAATGAAACAAGCATTTGTAAGTATTTTAAAACATGTGGTAATTGTCAATTTTTAGATAAGGAATATTCAGAAACGCTCAAATTCAAAAGAGATCTGGTTTATAAAAATTTTCATAATAATGGTTTTGATATTAATATCAATAACATAATTCAAGCAGAAGAAAATTTCCATTATCGCAATAAAATGATAATCAGTTATAAATTTCAACATGGTAAATTAATAAGTGGTTTTTATCAAGAAAATTCCCATCAAGTTGTAGATATTTCATTTTGTGTGATGCATAGCAGTATACAAAATGAGATATTAAAACAACTGAAAAAAATCTTTGATGATTTAAAGATTAGAGCATATGATGAGGATACCAAACGTGGTTTGCTTAGGTATGTTCTTCTTAGAGAAGCTTTTTTTACAAAAGAAATTTTAATAACAATCGTAACATCTAGCGATATTTTTCCTTCTAGATCAGAAGTTATTAAAAGAATACGTGATATTTCTCCTAGAATTAAAACAATTATTCAAAATATCAATCCGAGAAAGACAAGTATTGTTTTGGGCGAAAAAGAAAAAATTCTTTTTGGTCAGGGTTTTATTATAGATAAACTTGGTGATTTTTCATTTAGAATCACATCAAAATCATTTTATCAGGTAAATCCTCTTCAAACATTAAAATTGTACTCTCAAATTAGAGAACTTGCTTCTTTTCAAGGTTATGAAACAATTATTGATGCTTATAGTGGAGTAGGAACTATTGGAATGTTTCTTTCAAATGATGTAAGAGAAGTTGTTTGTGTTGAAAACAATAAACAAGCTGTGTCTGCAGCAATTTTAAATGCAAAGATTAATCAAATAAAAAATATAACGTTTATTTGTGATGATGCCACTCATTATTTAAAAAAATTATCACAAACGAGTGTAAGAATAGATGCAATAATTATGGATCCGCCCAGAAGTGGCTCAACAGTTGAGTTTTTAAAAGCAATAATTCATTTCAAACCATCAAAAATTATATATGTTTCATGTAATCCTGAAACTCTTGTTAGAGATTTGAAAGAACTAAAAACAGCCTATCAAATATCAAATGTTGTATGTGTTGATATGTTTTGTTGGACTAATCATGTAGAAACGGTTGTTTTAATGCAAAAGATATAAAAAATAGTATTTGATTTTTTTGTGATTAAAAAATTTCTGAATTAAGATGTTTTCAAGTATTTTATAGAAATACTTATAACCATTAGATTATATAAAACAACTTTTTTGAAAGGAGAAAATGATGAAATATATTTGTACTGTTATTTCTGTAACTAATATCAATCTTGCAAGAAAATTTTATGAAAGCCTATTTGGACTAAAGGTCTATCAAGATTATGGAAGAAATATCACTTTTACTTGCGGTCTAGCATTGCAACAAGATTTTGATTGGCTTGTTGGTATTGCAAAAGAAAATATAGGGAAAAAATCTAATAATGTAGAAATTGTATTTGAAGAAGATGATTTTGATGGTTTTATTCATAAATTGAAAAAATATCCCAACATTGACTATTTAGGAGAAGTCACCGAACATAGTTGGGGTCAGCGTGTAATTCGTTTTTATGATTTGGATGGACACCTTATAGAAGTAGGTGAAAATATGAAGATGGTAATACAGCGTTTTTTGAATGCTGGTATGACAATAGAAGAAATATCGATCAAAATGGATGTTTCCATTATGGATTTAAAAAAACTACTAAATTATTGAGTGAGAAGAGAAATTGGGGTTTACTAAAGATAAAAGTCATTTAAAATAAATGATTTTATCAATATTTTGGTTACAAACTTATTTAGATTTGAATGTTTTGTGATTCATTATGGGGTATAGAGTATTAAGTATTGGATATGAACTAAATTGGAGGAATCAATAAATATGAAGAAATATATTGCACTTTTACGTGGTGTTAATATAGGTGGAAAAAATAAAATTTCAATGGTGCAATTAAAAACAATTTTTGAAGAATTTGGGTTTAAAGAGGTTAAGACATATTTGAATAGTGGAAATGTAATTTTTTCAAGCAATGAAGATAATATGGAAAGTCTGACAAAACACATTGAAATGATGATAAAAAATAAATTTAATTTAGATATTCCAGTTTTAATCATATCTAAAGAAGAATTGAAAGATATTCTACAAAATGCACCAGAATGGTGGGATAATAAAAATAAGGAAATTTATGATAATTTAATTTTTATTATGCCTCCACTAACATTTTCCGAAGTATTTGGTGAGGTAGGAGAGCCCAAAAAGGGTTTGGAAAGAATTAAAAACTATAAAAAAGCAATATTTTGGTCTTTTTGTCTAAAGGAGTATCAAAAAACAAATTGGTGGACAAAGACAGCAAGCAAAGGTATTAAGGATAAATTGACAATTAGAACGGCCACTACCATTAAAAAAATAGTTGAAATGTAAAAAGCAATGAGAAGAATTATAATATGGAAAGTTAGATAAGATAACAATAAAAAAATTATCTATTTAATAAGGTGTCAATAGTGTTCTTTAATTTAAAAAGAACAGAAAGCATTTTATAATCTTAAAAAATGACATATAAAAGACAAAAAATAATTATTAGATATTCAATTAAAAAGATTTAATCATTTTAATTTTGAAGGATATGAAATATAGATAATTGAAAAGATGCCCATTACTATGAGGCTAACTTTTGATATAGATAAGGTGCTTCTAGTTAGCTATGTCATTTACTATAAATTTACCATCCTATAGAATATGGTTTCATCTATTCAAATTTCTTAATGAAATATAAAAATTTTTTCATTCACTGAATAATAATATTGAGAAAACTTAGAAAATTACTAGTAAAATCAATTTTTACTATCAATATGAGCATAAAAATTATATAATACTATTAGATTGGAAAATGAGGCATAAAAGTATGAAAAAAATTTGGAAAAACTTAATTCATCCACCTAAAATATTGCTATTTATTGTATACTTTATAACTATTTGTTTAGTTATCCTTTCTATTTTACTATTAAATATAGACTTTTCTGATTTAATTAGTAATATAGTATATGTTTTTACAGCAATTGCTTTTGGTTATTCAATTTATACATTAATTCATTTTTCAAAACAAATAAAACAAGCGATTATTCAGTTTTTAAATAAATATACTTTTACGAGAAAGTTTATCAATGATTATGGCTTTCGAATTACAATATCAACCAATATTTCTTTTGCGATTAATGCATCCTATGCTATTTTTGAAGGAGTTATGGCAATAATTGGTAAATCTATATGGTATGCATCTCTTTCGGCATATCATTCAATTTTAGGCTTTATGCGATATAGTGCCATAAAAAAAGATCGTAAAATTTTTAAATCATATCACTCTAACATAGATGAAATAGAAAAATGGAAAACATATCGAAATATAGGTATTGAATTTTTAATTATAACACCCGCACTTGGTGTTTCAATTGGTCAAATGATATTTTCAAATAAATATCATGTCTATGCTGGTCTGTTAATATATGTTGTATCTACCTATACGTTTTATAAAATAATCATAGCTATATGCAATATCATTAAGGTTCAAAAATATTGTCAACCTATTTGGCAGTCACTTAAAAATATTAACTTAGCAGATGCGGCTGTATCAATTTTATCATTACAAGTTGCTTTAATAGCTACTTTTTCTAGTGATTCTAAAATGTTAACTATGAATATTGTAACCGGAAGTGTTGTGAGTTTAGGAGTCATTGCAATCGGTTTATTTATGATTGTTAATAGTACTAAAAAAATAAAATTATTAAAAAAACAAGAAGAAATGAATAGTAAATAAAAATATTGAAGTAGATATTTTTCATATTGATGCAATTCTTTATCAAAATGATAGAAATGAAAATATAGTAAAACCAAACATACTTGCTTAATCCTTTTTATATTTGGTAAAAAAGATAGTAAATATAAAAATTTACAATAGAATACGAATCATACGGTGATAATCATGATAAAAATAATAATGGATATCTTAACAGATGAAAACTTTGTAGGTGCGATATTTACATCATTAAGTTTTATTTTTGTAGGATTTATCTTAAGAAGAAAAAATATTATAAATAATAATGGTAAGGAATTTCTAACGATTATTGTTTTAAAAATAGCTCTGCCAGCAATGGCTTTTTCAGCATTCATGACAGAGTTTAATAGTGCTCATTTTATAGATAATTTTTTAGTTTTCATCATTTCATTATTATTTTATATTATTTTTATTATGATGGGTCATTTGGTTTTATTTAAAATAGATCAATCCAAAAGAATTGTTATTTCAATTTTTATGGCTGTTGGACAGTTGACATTTTTTTCTATTCCTGTTTTAAAGACAATATATAGTGATTCATATTCAAAAATAATGATACCTGCTAATATGATGACTTTATCATTTCGATTGATTCTGTATATTTATTGCTATTTTGCTATTTCTAAACTGAAATTTAACAAAGAAAAAATAAAGTTTACTTTAAAAAGCATTTTTTTAAATCCTATCATGATTTCTATGGCAATTGGTCTATTTATATGGGTTACACAAGAAATTATGCCAAAAGTTAATATTGATGATGAATATTTTTCTATTTTTAGAATTGATAAAACTTTACCGGGAATTTATATGATTATTTCAACAGCGGAAAAGTTAACTACTCCACTTGCTATGATGATAATAGGTTGTATTTTAGGAGAAGCTCATATTAAAGAAGCTTTTAAGGATAAGTATTCATGGTTGATTGCAATTGCAAGAACGATTATTATTCCCATAATGACATTGTTATTTTTAATAGTATTACAAATGGTAAATATTATTAATTTTGATGAATATACAATTATGATAATGGTCATTGGTTTCGGCGCACCTCTATCGGCTGTTGTAAGTACATATTGTTCTAAATTTAATAATGAAATGGAATTATCGAGTAGAGTATGTTTTTTATCAACCCTTTTATCAATTTTAACTTTTCCAATTTTATTTATAATTGTCAAAGTAGTAGTATTGTTACCAATTTTTTAAAATAAAAAGTATTAATCACAAATTGATTAATTTCAATGTGATTAATACTTTTTTAATTATCTCTTTCATTAATGATATTAATAATTTTTTTTGACATAATTTTTATTAATGGAATGAAAGTAGAAATAAATGTAACTATTATCGTAAATAGGAGTAAAATAATCGGTGAGCGATAGGTAAGGGTATATAGTGATAAACTAATTTCTCCTAAAGGATCGGTTATATTACGACCATATAATTCAATAAATTGCATTGCAATAGGGATGGATACAAAATAGGCCAATAAATTGATACATAAAGATTGAATAATAAATAGTAAAGAAACTTTACTTCCACTTAATCCAATAGAACGCATAATTCCAATTTCTTTACGCGAATCGACAATTTCAATGGAAATAATCGTCCACATAATACCGATTGCTAAAATCGTAAAGAAAATTAAGCCACCTTTAGAGACAAAATTAATCATTGGATCAACATTATAACTTTCAATATATGATTGATAATGAAAAACATCTATAATAAAGTGATAGTCATTATTATATAATTGATTAAATTGTTTTAAAGCAGTAGCAGGATTATTAGATAACTCAACAACAATTTTTTCTTGATCATGATTGCTTTTTGCCTCTTGAATAACATTATTATAATTATCATAACCAATGCTAGATAGTAAAAAATCACGAGAAGAAGTAAAGCCAACAACCTTAAATTGACCTATTGAAGTGATGTCAAAATTTCCCGTATCAGTTTGAATTTCGTTAAATTTTGTTGATACATTAACATAAGTGGCAGGAGTAGTATTGATGATATTTTGTAAAATCCATCTATCTGAATAATATTCAAAATTGTTAATATTAAAAACTTTGCCACCATAAACACGAGGGATTACAATTTCATCGGGATTAACAGGAGCATTACCAATTGTAATTTCTTGGTTTTGGTAACTAACAACTGTACTTTCTTCTAATTCATAAGAATTGATTTTTATTTTATTATTTTGAAAAGAGTCGTTCAAAATATAGTAATAATAGGTATCACCGACAATAATAGAATTCATAATTAAATAGTCATACTTAAATCCTTGCATAGATTTATCATATTCATCAATGACATAATTTGGTTTATATCTAGAAAGGTGCATCCATTTTTTGTAATTTGTTTCAATTACCCCTACAATCTTAAAATTGGTAGAATAGCCTAAATCAATATATTGATTTAAAATGCTATAAATTGTTGAATTAGAATCCACAATTCCGAAATGTTTAAGCGCATCTAAGATAAAATCAGTAATAAGAATTTCAGGTTTATCAGGATGAGGTAATTTTCCAGCTAATAAATTATAGGTATTTGTTTCATCATAATAAATGATTGTGTTTAGAATACCATTATAAAGAAAATTTGCCTTTTCTAAACCATATTTAGCATAATTGATTGAAACTGTTTGATATTTGTGAAGGGTCAAATCAGAAGCAAAATTTTTAATAACGCCATAAGCATTATCCATTAGTTCTCCTTTTTTGTATTTTGAATAAAAATCTTTTTCGGTATGAATTGAACTATTTGGACTAAGTTGATAGATATCTGCATAGTTTACGTTATTATTAATTGTTGTATAAACATTCTGATATAATTTATCACCATTTAATTCTATGGAAAAGGCTAAAAAGGTAAGACTTATAATCGTGATAATAAACATTAAAAGATACCGTAATTTTTTTTGCCAAATATTTTTAAAGGAGAGTTTAAAGATTGTTTTAAGAGGAATTTTGGTTTTTTCCAATATCAATTTATGTTTAAATTGTAAATCAATAGAATTTGTAGTTTCCTCATTTAAATTATTGCTTTTATTATCATCTTGTTGGTCAATACTTGCAGTATCAATTTTTAAAATATCATCACCATAGAGATTAGCAGATTCTTCATCATGAGTAACAATTATAATTAATCGATTTTTTGATAATTTTTTAAACAACTCAAAAATTTTATTACTAGTTTCGCTATCTAAGTTACCTGTAGGTTCATCTGCAATAATAAGATTCGGTTCTTTCACAAGGGCTCTAGCAATGGCAATTCTTTGTTTTTGACCACCTGATAGTTGACTAACTTTACGTTTTTCAAGACCTGTTAATTCTACTTCCTCAATAATTTTATTAATTTTTCTTTTTGCTATTTTTGTTTTTATACCTTGAATTTCTAATGAAAGACTAATATTTTCTTTAAGATTTAAATCTTTTAAAATATTATATTCTTGAAAAACAAATCCAAGATAACTATTTAAATAATAATTATGTTCTTTTTTATTAAAAGAAGATATCTCTCGATTTTCAATCCAAATTTCACCACTATCGGGTTTATCTAGTCCACCTAATAAATTTAATAAAGTAGATTTACCAGAACCGCTAGGACCTAAAATGAAGATAAGTCCTGTATCAGGAAATTCATAATTTAAATTACGAATAACATGAACCTTGTCATTACCTGATTGATAATATTTATTAACATTTATTAATTTTATCATTAGAAATGCCTCCTAAGAAACCTTTAACACATCAATTGGTCGTTTTCGCGATAAATTGATAAGAGGTATGATAACCGATAAGATTGGAACAATATAGGCAATTAATAATGAAATCAAAATGCCGCTTGTGGTAATTTTAAAAGTTTGAAAATCAATTGGTAAAATATCTAAATTATAATATTGATTTATTAAATTGGATGCTGTAGTACTTAAATTAATATCTAACAGGTTTAAAAAAATAATGGCTCCTATCAATGATAATATAAATGAAATTGTACTGACAATTATAATTTGAAATAAGTAGATAAAAGAAATCTTAAATCCATTCATTCCAAGTGACATATAAATACCAATATCTTTAGTACTATTTTTAATTGTGATAACAACAAAATTAAATATCATTAGAATACTAAAAACACAAAGAGCAAAGAAGAGGCCTAAAAATAGTATTAAATTTTCATTTATAAATTGATTTACCACTTGTAATTTGATATAAGATAAATTATCTATTGTAATATTATTTTCTCTTAAAGCTTGATATAACGATATATTAGATTCTTCGCTATCACTAATTAAAACAGTAAGTGAGCCACCAAAATTTTTAGAGGAATTATCATAATCAGAAAAAGAGGTTTTTAGATAATTATAATACATATTTGTTTCATTTGGATTACAAAAATAAATTACTGGATCTTCATTTTCAATAATTCCAACCACTTGACAAGAGAAGTTAGCCATTACCCTTCGGTAACCGTAAAAAGTGAAAGTTGCTGCAGTATTTGTTTCAGGATTTAATAGAGCATAATCCATTGAACCATCTTCATCAAATTGTATTTCATCTGCTGTATAATGAAAAACTTTTTCCAGTAAGCCTGTAGAAATTGCAATTTGTTCAAAATCATCATCTGATGTTTTCTTTTCTGGTTTTTTTCCTTTAATAACAGAGAGTGTATTGCCATAACTAGTAAGTTTTATATTGTTAAAAATACCATTTTGGTTTAAGGCAGAATAAATAAAATCATCATAGGTATATTGAATATTATTCGTAGAAACAAATTGGTTTGCATTTTCCGCACTGACATAAATACTACTATTGAAAAAAAGAGAATTATAGAAAGCTTTATTATCAGTGAAACTAGCAAATGTATTTGGATCGTCTAAGTCTGCATCTATAAAGTCATTAAAGTTAGTTTCAATGATGCCTTCAATATAGATTTTATTGTTTAAATTTTCTGACTGGATAGTTTTATCAGCAAAATAGTTACTCCAATTTTCATCAACGGTATCATTAAAATAATTATTAGCAATTAGAGATTCAGCAACATAATCAGTGATATAACATCTAATAGGCATTTGACTATTTGGTAATGTATTATAAACCGGTATGATAGTATAATCTTTTTCAAATTCAGTTAAATCTTCAATTACAATAATATTATCAATTGATTCCGAATGAATAAAATCTAAATTACCTTCTAAATTTTGATTTATTGCAATCGGATTTTTAAAAGTTTTATATATTTTGTATTGATAATTGTTATTCGATTCTGTTTCACCATTATCTTGATTAAATGAACGAATTAAATTTTCATAATTAATCGTATCAATTTGGAAAAATCCAGTTTTAACAGTTTGGTTATAAAGGGTTTGTTGTCGACTTAGAGTAATGTACTTATTGTTATATTCAGTTTGAAAACGTGAATATTGAGCGGTAGCATTTGAAAAATAGAGGTTAATAGTTGTGTTGGCAAAAATAAGTGAAATACAAAAAAAGACAATAATAAAAATAAAACGTATAAGATTTTGTTTTAAACTTTTTAGTGAAAGAAGAATTGGAGTTTTAAAAGATGGCTGAATTGGATTTAAATTAAGATTTGTTCTTTTATTCAATTCTTCTTTGTTAGAATGATTGATATTTTCTAAGGTATTATGAATTATTTGTCCATCTTTTAAAGTAATTTCATAATTACTATATTTTTTTGATAAAAACTTATCATGAGTAACAATTAAAACTAAATGATTGGTTGACAAGTTTTTTAAAATATCCATTACAATATCACGATTATTTTTATCAAGATTTCCCGTTGGTTCATCAGCAATAATCACTTTAGGATTTTTTACAAGAGCTCTAGCAATGGCAACTCGCTGTCTTTCACCACCTGATAATTGATTCATTTTTCTTTTTTCTTTACCTTTTAATCCTACAACTTCGATGGTATTCATAATTAAATCATAGTTATCCTTGATACTTTCATTTTTTAGTTGTAAAGATAAGGCAATATTTTCAAAGACAGTTAAATTTTTAATGACATTAAATTCTTGAAAAATAAAACCAATATATGAATTGCGATAGGAATTAAAATCATTTCTAGAAAAATTTTTAGTATTCAAACCATCAATGATTAATTCTCCAGAATCATATGAATCAATCCCACCAATTACATTTAAAAGGGTTGATTTACCACTACCACTTTTTCCAACTATGAAAACCATTCCTTTTTCAGGAAAAACGATATTAACATCTTTTAAAGCATGAAATTTTTGTGTGCCAGAATTATAGAATTTATTAATATTATGTAAACTAATCATTACAATACCTCTAAAAAATAATATTTTCATATAGTGGAGCAATAATATAGGATAATTGTAGTGTATCATTTGTAGTTGATATGGCAATTAATCCACAACTATCCCCCATACCACTATATGTGTGTGCCCTTGCGACAAATTGATTGTCTAAATATTTAGATTTTTTAAAATCTGTAAGATAATAAGGACTTACAACAGTATCGACAACATAAAGAGGTTCTTGGTTACCTGATGTAAAATTTTTTAAATAAGTATCTATCCAAGGATAATGTTCTAATAAATAATCGTTATTAGTATTTTCTTTTAAATCATACTTTATTTCTAAAAAAGGTTCAGCCCAGTTTAATTCCTCAATAGGAGTATATTTGACATACCAAGATGAGCGATAGAAAGTAGTAATATAATAATTATCAAGTTGAAAAATGCTATTATAAATAGAGGAATTCCCACCCCAATTATTTTGTGCATTAAGAGGTTTACCGAAAAGAGGAGTACCTTCAACATTTAAAAAGTCGTAATTGTAGAAAAATTTATTAGTTGAAAAATCATATGTATGGTAACTATGATAGGTATCAACCCAAAAAAGAAGGTTGGCAACAAGTGCAACAGAGTCAGAGTAGTCATTGGCTAAAGCGTAAATGTGAGGAACTATACTCTCACTTCCATCATCTTGCATAGATTTAGTACCAAGATATTGACCAGATGGTGAAACATACATATAGCCCATAGTAGTTATAGTAGTAGATGCCTCTTCGTCAATTCTATTGACATTACTACAATACACTTTGACTTCATAGTCTGTATAATTTCCTACTACAGCATATCCATCATAAAAATTATTAGCGAAATCCCATTCTAAATCATATAATCTTTTACCATCCTCATTGATATGGGTATATTTTAATTCACCATTTTCATTTATTTTTCCCACAACTGCATATCCGTTTAAAAAGTTACCACAATAATCATATTGAAAATTAGAATCTAAAATTGAAGTATTTTCATCTATAGGTTCATCAATTAAAAGAGAAAAATGATTATTATTTTCATCGTATTTTAAGTATCCTTGATAATTATCTCGATGAACAACTAAATAGTTATTAGAAAAATAGCTTTGTGATGAAATATTATCATCAAATGTATAAAGCGTATTACCATTTTCATTGATTATATAAAATTTGTTTTCAATTGCAACAACAGCCTTATTTTCAGAAAAAGGATAAGCTTCATCATAAATAAATTCAGTAATTTCTTCTCCTGTATTTTTAATATAACCAAAATGATTGTTCTTTTTGACAATTAGAATATCCCCAAAATAAGGAACAATGCTATCATATTTGGATAAATCAAAAAGTTCATCATTTGAATTGATAATATAAGGAATGTTATTTTTATAAACAATAGCAATAGGATCTGTTAAATATTCAGTTTGTTTCTTATTGCAACCACCAATTGTAATAAGAAACAATAACAATATTGATAATATCATAATTTTTTGAAAAATAAATTTTAACATTTGATTGGTCTCCTTATTATTGTATAATTATATCAAAAAAAAAGTAAATCTTCAATGTAAAGGCTTTTCAAGGTAAATATAGGTTTGTAATAAATTTTAATTTCTTTACTTTTATTCAAAAATGTGATAAAATATCGATGAGGTGAAGTTTATGAAATTAATGTTAATCATAATTAGCAATGAAGATACACAAGATGTAACGAAAGGTCTATTAAAAGAGAAATTTTATGTTACAAAATTAGCAACAACAGGAGGGTTATTACATGGAGGAAATACAACTTTGCTTTTAGGAGTAGCTGATGAGGAAGTAAATAGAGTAAAAGAAATTGTATCAGTTTACGCAAAGACTCGTAAAAAGAAAGTTACAACTGGTGAACCCGGAGATTTAAATCTTTTTTCTTTTTTACCAACTAACGTTCAGATTAAAGGAGCAACTATTTTTGTTATCAATGTTGATGAACATTACAAGTTGTAATTATGGAGCATTTTCTATGCTCTTTTTTATAATCTTTAAAAATGTATGCGTTTTCAAAAAAATTAGTTATTTAATTGAAATATTGAAAATATTAGTATATAATTAATATGAAATGGTTGAATTTAATAGAGGAGGATTATATATGAAAGAATATTTGACTAATCAAATAAGAAATGTAGCAATTTTAGGACATTTAGGTAGTGGAAAGACAAGTCTTGTGGAGTCCATGTTATATATTAGCAAAGCAATAAATAAAAAAGGAGAAGTTGAAAGAAAAAATACTGTATCGGATTATCTTGTTGAAGAACAAAATCGTCAGACATCATTGTCTACATCTTTAATACCCGTTGAGTGGAATAATTATAAAATTAATTTTTTAGATACTCCTGGTTCAGAGGAATTTGTAGGGGAAATAGAACAAGATTTAGCAGTTGTGAAAGGTGCTGTTGTTTTATTAGATGCTCAAAAGGGAGTTGAAGTTGGAACTGAAAGGGTATGGGATGAATTAAGAACGAGGCATACACCTACCATTCTATTTATCAATAAAATTGATAAAGAAAATGTAAAGTTTGATAAAGTTATTGATAGTATTATTGATAAATTTGGATCGAAGGTTGTTCCGTTTGTCATTCCAATGGGAAAAGAAAATGATTATCAAGGCTATATTGATATTATCAAAAAAAAGGCCTATTTAGGTGAAAGTGAACAAGAAACAGAAATACCCAATGATTATATGACAAGAGTTGAGGAAGCATATGATAAGTTTTTAGAAATAGTTGCTAGTCAAAGCGAAGAAGTAATGGAAAAATATTTTTCAGGTGAAACACTTAGCAATGATGAGATTATAAGTGGATTGCGGAGTGCATTGTTAAATTGTGATATTTTTCCAATTTTGGTTGGTTCTGCAACTAAAAATATGGGTTTAAAAGGCCTTCTTGATAAAATTTGTAAATATTTACCATCGCCATCTGATTTAAAACCAGCCAATGGTGTTAACCCCAAAACTAACAAAGAGGTATCAAGAGTTAGTAAAGATGATGATTCTTTTTCTGCATATGTTTTTAAAACGATAGTTGATCCTTTTCTTGGAACAATTAATTTTTTCAAGGTGTATTCCGGAACTACGAAGGGCTTAACAGAAGTATATATTCCTAATAGTGATCAAGTAGTTAAAGTAGGTGTAATTGCTTTAATGATGGGAAAAAATCAAATATCAATTGATGTTCTTCATGCAGGTGATATTGGAGTATTAACCAAATCTGGTGATATTAAAACTGGTGATACATTATGTGATAAAAAAGATATTGTTTTATATCCACCTGTTGAAATTCCTACTCCTGTAATTTATGTTGCCATTCAAGCCAAAACTAAACAAGATGAAGATAAAATTTCATCTGCTTTACAAAAATTAAATTTAGAAGATCCTACCTTTGAAGTAAAGAGAAATCCCGAAACTTCACAATTATTGGTGGGTGGCCAAGGGATGACACATATAGGGTATATTTTGGAAAAAATGAAAAATATGTTTAAAGTTGATGTTAGTGTGACAGATCAAAAAATAGTATATAGAGAAACTATTCGTAAAATAGGTTCTGCACAAGGTCGTCATAAGAAACAATCAGGTGGTGCTGGCCAATTTGGTGATGTTTGGATTCGTTTTGAACCATTAGCAGATAAAGATTTTGAATTTGCATCTGAGGTTGTTGGAGGTTCTGTACCTAAGAATTTCTTCCCTGCTGTTGAAAAGGGTCTTATTGATACACTTGAACATGGTCCAATTGCAGGATTTCCAGTAATAGGTGTAAGAGCAGTGCTATATGATGGATCATACCATCCTGTCGATTCTAATGAAATTTCATTTAAAATTGCGGCATCACTTGCTTTCAAAGAAGCTTGTAAGTCTATTAAGCCAACAATTCTTGAACCAATTATGGAAGTTGTAATAACAATCAAAGATGAGTATGTTGGTGATATTATGAGTGATATTCCACAGCGTCGTGGATCAGTTGTCGGTATGGAACCAGTTGGCAATGGAAAAACTGCAATAACAGCTCAAATACCTGAGGCTGAAATCATTAAATATACTATTGATCTGAAAGCTATGACCCAAGGAAGCGGATATTTTACACGTAGATTTATTCGTTATGATGATGTTCCATCCAATTTAGTTGATAAAATTGTTGCAGAATATAAAAAAGATAATTAAAAAAAATAGTATTGGACAAGATTGTTCAATACTATTTTTTATATTCTTTGATTAAATCGAAGAAATAATCAAAAATAATTTTAGATTCGTTTGTATAAAATCTTTCAGGATGCCACTGAATGCCAATCAAAGGTAGGGTTTGATGTTCAATTGCTTCAATTACATCTTGATTAACAAAGGTTGTAATAAAACCATCTGGTAAATCTTTAACTGATTGATGATGATAACTATTCACTAGGAAAGATTCAGGTAGCAATGAAGTCAGTTTGGTATTAGATACTTTAGTAACATAATGTTTTTTATTTTCTTGAGGATGGTTTAGATTGGCAAAATAAATGTCTTGATATAGGCTACCATTCATAAAAGCAGCCATAGCTTGGATACCGCGGCAAATGCCAAGCGTAGGTATATGATGAGAAATAGCATAATTTAAAATTTTTTGATCTATTGAATCAGTAATTTCTTCAATACCTTTAGATAAATTATTATCATTATTTTCATTATAAAATTTAGGATTTATATCGTCTCCACCAATAATTATAAAGCCATCGCACATTTGCAAAGCTGCATCAATATTTGGACCATCATATAATATGAATGGAATCGCATCACGATGTATAACTTGATTTAAATAGTCAATGTTTATTCTTACATAGTGATAATCACTATTATAATCATGAGAAAAACGGGGACTAATACCAATAATTAATTTGTTCATAAATTCACCTCATATTATATATATGATATCATAAAAGAATAAAATTGCAAAGTATATGAATAAATTTTTTAGCCTTTTACTTTAATTATAAATGCAAAAATGTTATAATATAATATATAATTCAGCTCCGATTGTTCTTTTGGATCAGAAAAATGAAATCAGGAGCCTGGAACCATCTGGAATCCGTCTGAATTTTACATTAGAAAAAGAACGGGAGATGGAACAAATCTTAGAAAGTTATAAAAATGTTTTTCTGGAGGATAAAGAGATACCGATGCCAGATATCAGTTTTACCAGAGGACATTTTAAGCGGGGAGTAAAGTAGGTGAAAAATTGGTAAACATTATTGTTGAATTGTCAAAATATCTGATGATCATATTGATGAC
>OLYB01001580.1_pt1 | contig 17650 bp, 15 predicted proteins | sample 1674481 | NCBI WGS metagenome assembly OLYB01 (sample SAMEA103958167, study PRJEB25191) | human gut metagenome
TTGTTGACCTTTATCTTTTGCTTTACTACAGTAATTCCCGGCTTTGCTGCTGATTCTGCTATGCCTATGGCAGACAAAATCGGTGCTATGGAAAAAATGCTCTATGGCACTGAGCAGAGCGGTTCCTTGCTGCAGCGTATGGATAGTCTGGAAGATGATGTTTACGGGACTATTACCAGCGATGCTATTATAACCCGTGTTGATAATATGTACGATTATCTGGAGGGTACTCCCGATAACGGTGAAGCTTCCTTTGCTACCAAGCTTAACGTGGTAGAATGGAAGATGAACGAAAGCATGTCCGGCGGCGCTGCCAAAAACCGTATTGAAGCTACGGAAAAGCTGCTTTATGGTCAGAACCAGACCGGTTCTTTGAGCGGTCGTCTGGAAAGTCTGCTGAAGCTTGCTTCTTATACCGATGGCAATGTGCCTGTACAGCAGGTTGTATTGCCTAAGGATTCTGTATTTAAAATTGTTTTTACCTCTGAGCTGAGTACTAAAATGAGCCGTCAGGGTGATACAGTACATTTTAAAGCAGCGGATAACCTGTATGTAAACGACGTCCTGGTGCTGCCGAAGGGTGCCACCGGCATCGGCGAGGTAAAAAAAGTTGTTCAACCTGGTATCTTCGGTAAGGATGGACGCATTGACATCAACTTTACCTATATCTATGGTGTGGACGGAACTAAGATTCCTGTTACAGTAGGCGAGCTGGCTAAACAAAAGGCTGAAAGCATTGCCGGTGCAGCCGGAGCTGCTATTGGCGGTATGATTATCCTTGGACCTGTGGGCCTGGTTGGCGGTGCTTTTGTCAAGGGCAACAGCGTAACTATTCCGGTTGGCTGTGAAACCTTTGTACAGACTGCAGCGGATACTTCTTTGCAGGGCGTTGTATATCAGGAATAAAATCGAAAATTATACGTGAAAAGCTCACTCTTTCGAGTGAGCTTTTGCTTTTTTTATGGTATAATGTTAAGTGGATTATTATGAAATTTTGTCTTCATCAATATAGAAAAAAGGAGTTTTTTATATGCATAAGACTTTTATAGCCACTGCTTTGGCATTTGGAATGTGCCTGCCTGTTTATGCGGAACAGTTCAGCAACAGCAACAGCGAAAGCATGTTAAGCCCGACATCTGTTGAGGAACCTAATGCCGCAGTACCGCATCGCGAAAAGCTGGATACAGAAAAGCAGCAGGGAATGCCAATTCGTCTGACCGGTGAACATGCCGAATATGATACTGTCAGCGGTGATTTTCATGCGGAAGGCAATATCAAGGTATCGCAGAACGGTCAGGATATTTATACAACGCAGGTCAAGGGTAATATGAAAACCGGCGATATCTGGCTGCTGGAGGGTGGCAAGCTGGTAGAAGGTGCCAGCGAAACACAGGCTGCCTGGGGCCATTATAACTTTAACAATAAAACCGGTGAAATGAAAAAATTGACCGGTAAGAACGGCAAGGATTTCTTTGCTGCACCTCATGCCGATATTTATCCCGATAAGATGATTCTTGATGAGGGCGGTTCTACAAGCCGTTGTCCCGCGGAAAAGCATCCTAAATGTCTGGAAATCAAGGCGCAGACCTTTGAAATTTATCCTCATGATAAAATGGTAGCGCGTGACGTAAAGGTTTTTGTACGCGGCAAGCATATCTATTCTCGTGATTATTGGGAAAACAGTCTGACGGAAAAATCTAAAGAGCGTATTCTGCCGCATATCGGTTTTAAGGACAGCGACAAAGGTACCTATGTAAATCTTTCCTACGAGCGTCCGTTAGGAGATAAGGACACAATTTACGCCGATTTAAATTATTACAGCAAGGCCGGTTATAAGCCTGTTTACGGCTTGGAGCATAACGAGCGCAACTTTAAGGTTACCTATGAAAACGGCTGGTATGAGGACGATGATGAATGGGTAGAGAAGCAGAACAACATCCGCTTTGACTATAAAAATCATCATATTGCACCAGGTTTGCCCTTATCATACAGTGCTTACTTTGAACGTGGCCTGTGGAAGAATGATGATACCGGACGTAAGAGCTGGCATACAGAATATGGTGCCTTCCTTAACCATGACCGCATTTATCTGTTCAACAGCAAAAATACCTCTTTGGATTTGACAATCGGCAAGAAATGGACACGTGAGAGTGCCGAGGATACTTTGCAGTCTACCAATGTTTATTATGCAACCTTAGGTCAGAAAATCAGTCCGCATTGGAATACCTGGGTTGGCTATTATCGTGAAGATTTTACGACAGATGTATTTACCTACGATCAGCCTGATATGGCAAAAGAGCTGCGCAATGGTCTGCAATACATTATGGATGACAAGAACAGCTTTACCATTGTCAACCGTTATGATTTAGACCAAAAGGAAAACTATGAAACAAGATACAGCTGGACGCATAAGTTCTGCTGCTGGCAGCTTTCCTTGATTTACAAGCATAGAGATACTAATGATAAAGACAGTGCATTTGAAGCTAAGTTTGATTTTGTAAACTGGTAATGAGGTAGAAAATGAGAGAGATTATTAAGCAACGCTTTCTGGACCATCTGCAGGTGGCAAATGCTGTGATGAACAGTGATATCCTGGCACAGATTGAGCGCATTGCTGTAGAAGTAAAAAAGGCGTTGGCCAATGGCAACAAGGTTTTGTTCTGCGGCAACGGCGGCAGTGCCGCTGACAGCCAGCATCTGGCTGCCGAGTTTGTAGGCCGCTTTCAAAAGGAACGCGCCGGTCTGCCTGCTATCGCACTGACGGTTGATACCTCCATTCTGACTGCTGTCGGCAACGATTACGGCTATGATAAGGTTTTCGTGCGTCAGGTGCAGGCGCTCGCACGTCCCGGAGATGTGCTGGTAGGCATTTCCACAAGCGGCAACAGCGCTAATGTTGTGGAAGCTGTCGAGCTGGCTAAGAGCATGGGTGTGTTCTGTGTAGGCATGACGGCTGAGGGCGGCGGCAAAATGAAATTGCTGTGCGACGAGTGCATTGCTGTACCGGCGAAGGTTACTGCTCGTGCGCAGGAAATGCATATTTTGATAGGCCACATTTTATGTGAGCTGGTGGATGGTGAATAATTTGGCTGATTTAGCTGTAACAACTTTTTTAGCGGAACAGATTAAAAATGTACGCATTGCTGTTATCGGCGATGTAATGCTGGACAGATATTTCCAGGGTGAGGTTAAACGCATTTCTCCGGAAGCACCTGTACCGGTAACACGTATTACAAAGATAAATTCTGTGCTGGGCGGTGCGGCCAACGTTGCTGCCAACCTGGCACATCTGGAATGTCAGGTTTTTATGGGCGGTGTGACAGGTGATGATGAAAACCGTCTGCTGCTGGAAAAGCTGATGGATGATGCAGGCATCAATCATCAGGGACTGGTGAAAAGCAAACGCCGCAAGACTATTACCAAGCTGCGTGTTTTGGGCGGCAATCAGCAGATGCTGCGACTTGATTTTGAAGAAACCGGTGATTTATTCCCTGAAGAAATCATTGAGCTGCGTCATTGGCTGGCAGGTTTGCTTGACGAAGGCTTAGATGGTATTATTGTTTCCGATTATGCCAAGGGTGTCTGCTCGGATGATTTTTGCCAATGGGTGATTGCTCAGGGCAAGGCCTATGATATACCGGTGCTGATTGATCCTAAGGGAGCAGACTGGTCCAAATATGACGGCTGTGATTTTATTACGCCTAATTTAAAGGAAATGTGTGAAGCTGCCGGCTGTCAGCGTGAAAACTCTGATGAAGCCGTTGTCAGCATGGCGCAGGCTGCACGCGAAAAATTCCATATCAAAAATGTTGTTGTTACCCGCAGTGAGCGCGGCATGAGCCTGGTTAATGCTGAGCAGGTGCTGCACAGCCCTGCTACCGCCATTGAGGTGTTTGATGTTTCCGGTGCCGGTGATACGGTGGCGGCTACACTTCTGGCCGGCGTTGCCGGCAAGCTGGCGTTGGCTGATGCTGTTTATATGGCGAACCGTGCTGCAGGCATTGTTGTAGCGAAGGTTGGCACTTATCCGGTGCACCGTGACGAGCTTTTGAAAGACCTGCTCACGGAGGAACGCAAGCAGGGCCGTGGCTATCGCACACTGAGCTGGCAGGAGATTGCTTCGTTGGCGGCAACCTGGAGAGCCTGCGGCGAAAAGATTGTGTTCACCAACGGTTGTTTCGATATTCTGCATGTAGGCCATGTAACGTATCTGGAGAAGGCGCGCAACCTTGGCAAGCACTTGATTGTCGGCCTGAATACGGACGCCTCCGTACGCCGCCTGAAGGGTGAAACAAGACCTTTGGTGCATGAGCTGGACCGTGCGCGTGTACTGGCAGCGCTGGCCTGCGTAGATGCGGTAGTGCTGTTTGATCAGGATACTCCGACTGAGCTGATTGAAAAAATTCGTCCCGACATTCTCGTTAAGGGCGGTGATTACAAGCCTGAGGAGGTTGCCGGACGTGAATATGCCGGTGAAGTGCGCATTATAGAATTTGAAGATGGTTATTCCACAACCGGTGTGGTGGAAAAGATTGCCAAAATGGTTAAGGAGGGCAAATTATGATTATCGTAACTGGTGGTGCCGGTTTTATCGGCAGTAATATTGTTAAAGGCTTAAATGACCGCGGTATTGATGACATTCTTGTTGTCGATAACCTGACCAACATGGTTAAATTCAAAAATATCCAAGGCCTGAAAGTTAAGGATTATATGGATAAGTATGCTTTCATGGATGCTTTGAAAGCAGGCAAATTCAATCATGAAAAAATCGACGTTGTTTTTCATGAGGGCGCTTGCTCCGATACAATGGAATATAACGGCAAATACATGATGGAAAACAACTTTGAGTATACTAAAAACGTGCTGCATTTCTGCCTCGACAGAAAGATTCAGATGATGTATGCTTCCTCTGCTTCCACCTATGGCAGCGGTGCACATGGCTTCCGTGAAGAGCCTGCCTGTGAGGAAGCGCTGAACGTTTATGCTTTCTCTAAGCTGTTCTTCGACAACTATCTGCGCCGTCTGTTGCCGCAGGCACAAAGCCAGGTAGTAGGCCTGCGTTATTTCAACGTATACGGTCCGCAGGAGAATCATAAGGGCAAAATGGCTTCCATGATTTACCAAATGTATAACCAATGGAAGGCAGAACACAAGGTTCGTTTGTTCGGCGAGTACGCCGGTTATGGCCCGGGCGAGCATACCCGTGACTTTGTATATGTAAAGGACGTTGTTAAGGTAAACTTCTATTTCTGGGATCATCCGGAAATCAGCGGTATTTTTAACTGCGGTACCGGCCATGCACATCAGTTCAATACTCTGGCTAAGGCTGTGCTGAACCACTTTGGCAGCGGCGAGCTGGAATATGTACCGTTCCCTGAGGTACTGAAGGGCAAATACCAGAGCTTTACCGAAGCAGATGACAGCAACCTTTTGGCAGCAGGCTATGATGGAGGCTTTACTCCGATTGAAGAGGCTGCCGAGGAATATTGCCAGCTGCTTGACAAGACCGGCGGTTACTACGTTTATGAAGGCTAAGGCGGTATTTTTCGATAGGGACGGCGTACTCAATGTTGATGTAGCCTATCTCTACAAAATTGAGGACCTGCGCTGGATTGACGGTGCACGCGAGGCTGTGGTATATCTGACGCAGCTTGGCTATAAAATTTTTATTGTAACGAACCAGAGCGGTATTGCGCGTGGTTATTATACAGTAGAGCAGATGGATGAGCTGCACGAGTATATGCAGCGTGAAATTGCTGCGGCAGGCGGTAAAATAGAAAAAATCTACTACTGCCCGCACCATCCCGAGGGCAGCGTGCCGGAATATACCGCTGTGTGCGATTGTCGCAAGCCCAAACCGGGCATGCTGCTGCAGGCGCTGGCAGAATATGATATCGACAAGGAGCAGAGCTTCTTAGTCGGTGACAGCAAGCGCGATGTGGAAGCAGCGGAGGCTGCTGGTGTCAAAGGCTATCTTTACACGGGCGGCAATCTGCTGGATTTCGTAAAAAATATTGTAAGCGAGAGATGATAATGGAGTATCGGAATATCCTGTTAATCAAAATGAGTTCTTTAGGTGATATCCTGCACACTTTGCCCTTTGCGGCAGCGCTGCGCAAGCGTTATCCCAAGGCGAAAATCACCTGGCTGGTACATCCGCAGTTTGCCGGATTTGTACCGGATCCTCCGGTGATTGACGAAGTGCTTTATTTTGATAAGGTAAAATTTAATAAGCTGGGCTTCAGTGATAAGCTGAAATATTTTTGCGAAATGCGCTCTTTGCTGCACAGCAAGCATTTTGACCTTGTGATAGATATGCAAGGCCTTTTCAAAAGTGCGGTACTGGCTGCAATCAGCGGCTGCAGTAACCGCATCGGCTATTGCGAAATGCGCGAGGGCAGCGGCCTTGTGAGCAAGGCTATTGGCGGAAGTCATAGCAAGGATCATGTTATTGAGCGTTATCTTGACGTGGCACGTTATCTTGGTGCCAAGGTTGATTCGTTGGATGATGTGGAATTCCCAATGCCGGATTTAAGCACGGAAACCGCTTCTGTGCAGCATAAACTGCAGGAGGCCGGCTGGCAGGGCGGCGATTACGTTGTTATCGTTCCCGGTGCACGCTGGTGGACGAAGGAATGGCCTGTAGAGCATTATATTGAGCTGGCGAAAAAGCTGACGGCTGACGGTACTGCTGTGGTGCTGGCAGGCGGTCCCGATGATGCTGTCAAGGGGCAGAAGATTGCCGAAGGCACAGCCAGCTCGCTGCTTATCGATTTGACGGGACAGACGAGCCTGCGTGAGCTGGCGGCACTGATTAAGGGCTGTAGCTTCTATATCAGTGCGGATACCGGCCCGCTGCATTTTGCGGCGGCCCTGAAAAAGCCGCTTGTAGCGATGTACGGACCGACGAAGGCTGACCGCACCGGACCATATGGCAGCAAAAATTCCGCGGTATTGCTTTCACCGGCTAAATGTGCAGGCTGCTTGAAGAAAAAGTGCGATAACTGGCATTGTATGCATGATATAACGCCGGAAATGGTTTATAAAATTTATCAGGAAAAGGTGGCAGAAGGCTGATGGTACAAGCTGTAGAATTAAATGGCAAAAAAATATTGGTAACATTTTTGATGCATTTGGGAGACCTGACGCTGACCACGCCCTTTATCCATGCGCTGCGCAAGGCGGCACCGGATGCGCACATTACCTTTCTGGCAGATGAAAAGCTGAAGGATGTAGTGCTGCACAATCCGTATTTGGATGAGGTTATTACGATTGACAAGAAGGGCAAGGACAACAGCCTGTTGGCGCTGATGGCCTGCGCCCGCCGTCTGAGCAAGATGGATTTTGATGTGCTGATTAATCTGCATCCGAATGAGCGTTGTAGCTTTATTGATGCTTTCACCAAAGTGAAATTGCGTTGCGGTACAACGCACACCATGTTCAAACCGCTTTGGGATGTGTTTACACCGCTTAACCGCAAAATTCATGCGGCGGATATGTATCTTGATGTGCTTACACAGCTTGGTGTGCAGAAGCTGGAGCATAATGGTCTGGAGATTTTTCCGAGTGAGGAATATAAGCAGCATGCGGAAGAATTCTGGCGCGAGCACGGTGTGTTCGCTTCGGATAAGCTGGTGGGCTTTAACATCGGCAGTGCTGTTGTTACCAAGCGCTGGGCGCCGGAGCGCTTTGCCAAGGTAGCTGATATTCTTGCGGAAAAGGGCTATAAGCCTGTATTCTTTGGCGGTACGATGGACGAAGAAATGGTGCAGGAGGCTGTCAGCTTCATGAAGACAACTCCTGTTGTAGCAACCGGTTGCTTCCGTATCGGCGAGCTGGCGGCGGCAATGCGCCGTTGCAGCCTGATTATCACGAACGACAGCGGCCCGATGCACGTAGCTATCAGTCAAAAGGTGCCTATCGTGGCAATGTATGGTCCGTCCAGTCCGAAGCTGTACGGTCCTTATACTAAGGATGCAACGATTGTGACGGCGCTGCCGCCTTGTCCCGGTTGTGCGGATGGCATGAAGCATAAATGTGACGATATGCAATGTATGACACGTCTGACGGTGGAGCAGGTAGTGCAGGCTGCCGAGCAGATGCTGGAACAAAAGGAGAAATAAATTGAGTAAGCAAAGCATTATTACCGGTGAGGTTTTATTGCTGTGTGAAAGAGTGGAGATGGCGCAGTTTATGCACGCTTATCTCCGGCATTTATTTAAGCAGGGTATCAGCTTGCCTAACATGCAGATTGTAAATTATCAGAGTATCGATAAGTTAGGCTTGCTGACTAAACGCCTTATACAGCTGGAAGGCAGAGAAATAGTGCAGAAGGCAGTATTCTTTGCTGACGCGGCTGATGAGCGCGAACGCCGAATGCAGAAATTTTTTGCAGTGCGTGACAATACTTTCTTTAGAGGAGTGGAGTATTGCACGCACTTTTTCTTTCCCGGCAAAAAAGCTACTAAACGTTGGCAAAAGGGTTATCTTGAGGATATGCTGCTGCAGTCGCTGCGGCGGGAAAGCTCGGAGTGCAGTGATTATTATAATCTGTATAATATGAGTGCGGAGTATTTGCAGTCAGTAAATTGCTGCCGTGGGCGAGAAAACAGATTAGTGAATTATAGCAGGCATTTACTGTACACATATTTCGCAGGCACCGACAAATATGTCGGGATGCGTCTTGGTGAGGCAGCTCTGGCAGGAGCCTTTGATCTCGAGCATCCCTGTTATGCTAGTCTTAAGGAATGCTTGCAAGGCTTAAACTAGAGCAGCAGAATGCGAGGTTATCAAAATTACTTAATTGATTTATTATATCGTGCTAAAGTGTTAGCTTTACAGGCTATCGTCCTTTCTGAATTTTGGAAAAGCAAATAAATATGTTATAATTAACAAACAAACTAAAAAAGGGGGAGCAACATTTATGTTCGGAGAAATTATTGGAGCAATCAGCAATTTTATGTATAGTTATTTGCTGATTATCATGCTCATCGGTGTAGGCCTGTACTACACTCTGCGTACTCGTCTGGTGCAGGTACGCATGTTTAAGGAAACTATTCGTGTTATTTTGGAGAAGCCTGTTGAATTCGGTGCGGTATCATCCTTCCAGGCTTTGATGGTATCTACTGCGTCCCGTGTAGGTACCGGTAATATTATCGGCATTTCAACAGCTATCTGCCTCGGCGGTTATGGTGCTGTGTTCTGGATGTGGGTTATTGCTGTTGTCGGCGGCGCTTCTGCTTTTATTGAAAGCACCCTGGCACAGATTTATAAGAAACGTGGTCCGCACGGCAGCTACGGTGGCCCGGCTTATTACATCGAAGCTGCTTTGGGCAGCCGCGGTTTGGCAGTGCTCTTTGCTGTGGCTTTGATTGTAACCTATGGCTGCGGCTTTAATATGCTGTGCTCTTACAATCTGCAATCCACCTTTGCTGCTCTGAGCTTCTATAATCCGGATACTACTCCTTGGATTATCGGCGCTGTAGAAGCAGTGCTCGTAGGCTATTGCCTGCTGGGCGGCGGTAAGCGTGTTATAAAAGCAACCTCTACTCTGGTTCCTTTGATGGGCGTTATCTACATTTCCGTAGCATTTATCCTTACTATTATGCATATCAATCTGGTTCCCGGCGTTGTAGGCAGAATTTTTGCTGAAGCATTTGACTTCACTGCAATTTTCGGCGGCTTTGCCGGCAGCTGCATGATGTTCGGTATCAAACGTGGTCTGTACAGCAACGAAGCAGGTGTTGGTTCTGCGCCGAACGCTGCTGCTGCTGCTGACGTTTCTCACCCGGTTAAGCAAGGCCTGGTACAGATGCTGTCCGTATTTATTGATACTCTGCTGATTTGCACCGCTACCGCTTTCATGTGCTTGAGCTCCGGCATCGAGCCGACTAAAGAGCTTGCCGGTGCGCCTTATGTACAGGCAGCTTTGGCAGCAAGCATGGGTGATTATGCTAAGCTGTTTATCACTGTATCCATGGTACTGTTTGCCTTCACTACGCTGCTTGGCAACCTGTATTATGTAGATAATGCTTTTGCTTATGTTCTGAAGCATGTTCCCGGTAAAACCTTTACCCTGTGCTATCGCATTCTGGCTTGCGTACTGATTTTCATCGGTGCGGGCTCCAGCATGGGCACCATGTGGGATCTGGCAGATGTTACCATGGGCTTCATGGCAATTATCAACTTGCCGGTTATCTGCATTTTGGGCGGTCCTGCTCTGCGTGCGCTTGATGATTACACCGAGCAGTGCGATGCCGGTAAGAATCCTGAGTTTAAGGCCAGCAAGATTGGTCTGACTCAAAAGCTGGATTATTGGCAGGATTAATATTTGTTTCTTGGAGCTGTTACGAGATTTCGTAGCAGCTCTTTTTTGTTTATGATAAAAAGAGATTATATATGATTCGCAATTCCTATACTGTTCCGCTTAGGAAAAATTTCTTAACGCAAATTTCGTGTGGAAGCATGAAAAAGTACCGCAAAACTCGCGCTAATCTAATATATTGTACAATATTAGTATATAATAGCGCTCAGACAGTTGTGGCACTTTTATGCTTCCGGACACTTATTAGCTAAAATTTTTATTCACTGCACGGTATATGAATTGCTCGTTTGGCATTACATTTTAAGTATGATTGTGCCTGTTCAGAAGGTTAATTGCTCGCGATTTGTTGTTTAGAAGAAATTCACTATCACATGTATTATCGAGAAAATTTTTCGTTACTACTAGCAGTATTTTCAGAATTAATGTAGAATAGATACGTAATAAAGCAATTTTTTGGTCAAGGTTCTTTTATGTCCTTTGCGAAGGAGGGAAAGACGATGATTTATAATTATTATCCTGGCTGTACGCTGTCAACGAAGGCGAAGCAGCTGGATATGGCAGCACGACGCTGTGCTGAGGTGTTGGGCTTTCCGCTGGTGGAGCTGCCGGAATGGCAGTGCTGCGGTGCGGTTTACCCGATGGCGCCTGATGCTATTGCCGAGCGTCTGAGTGCGGTGCGTGCGCTTGTGGCAGCGCGTGAAAACGGCGGCGTACTGGTGACGTTGTGCAGTGCGTGCTACCATGTCATCAAACGTGTGAACCACGATATGGCAACGAATGCGGAGATTCGCCAAAAGGTGAATAATTACCTGCAACTGGAGGAGCCTTATGCCGGTGAAACACGAGTTTTGCATTACCTGGAGGTTTTGCGTGATGAAATCGGTTGGGAAAAGCTGGCGCAGCTTGTGAGCCATCCTTTGAAGGAACGCAGGGTTGGCGCTTATTATGGCTGTTTGCTGCTTAGACCGGGAGCAGTTTTGGCCCTCGATGACGTAGAGAGTCCAACTGTTATGGAAGCCTTTATTAAAGCGTTGGGTGCAGAGCCTGTTATCTACAGCATGCGCAATGAATGCTGCGGCGGTTATCTGGCACTGAAGGATAAGGCTCAGTGCGAAAAGCTCGTCAGCGATATTAAAAATAATGCTGCCGGCTGTGGTGCGCAGGAGCTGGTTACGGCCTGCCCGCTGTGTGCATATAACCTGACGGCCAATGGTGCCGCAGGCAGCCTGCCGACGCGCTACTTTACGGAGCTTCTTGCAGAAGCACTTGGTGTTGCGGAGAGTGAAGGAGGTTCGGAATAATGGCTGTTGATGAAAAACAATTGACAGAAGCTATTTTGCGCCTTGCTGCTACCGACGTGCTTCGTTGCATGCAATGCGGCCGTTGCAGTGCGAACTGTCCTTCGGGCTTGAAAATGGACCTTTTGCCCCACCGCGTAGTGTGGGATTTAAACAGTGGTCATGCGTCCGAGCTGTTGGAGGCTGACGCACCGTGGCAATGTCTGTCGTGCATGGCGTGCGAGGAGCGCTGTCCGCGCGGTGTGAGTCCTGCACGCGTTATGGAGGCGTTGCGTTTGCTGCAGATTCGTCAGCAGGGAAACAACAAGCTGCCTGCCGAAAGTGTGGAGCATTATCCGAGTGATATGCCGCAGCAGCTTTTGGTGGCAGCCTTTAGAAAATACAATAAATAGGGGGAAGCTACGTGCAAAAGATAGGTGTTTTTGTTTGTTGGTGTGGCAGCAACATCGCCGGCACGGTAGATGTTGCCCAGGTGGTAGAGGCAGTGCGCCAGATTCCGGACGTTGCCTATGCTATCGATTATAAATATATGTGCTCAGAGCAGGGGCAGGAGCTGATTCGCAAGGCTGTAGCCGATTATAAGCTGGACAGAATTGTTGTCTGCAGCTGCTCGCCGCGTATGCACGAGGCAACCTTCCGCAAATGTGCGGAGGGTGTTGGCATCAATCCTTACATGGTGGAGATTGCCAACATTCGTGAGCAATGCTCCTGGGTGCTGAAGGATAAGGCCGAAGCGACAGCGAAGGCGATTAAATTAGCCAAGGCAGCAATTGCCAAGGTGCGCTTTAACGGAGCGCTGAAGCCCGGCGAAAGTCAGGTAGTGAAGCGCGCACTGGTTATCGGTGGCGGTATTGCCGGTATTCAGACGGCGCTGGATATTGCGGAAGCTGGTTACAAGGTTGATATTGTGGAGAAGGAGCCGACAATCGGCGGCCGTATGGCGCAGCTCGACAAAACCTTTCCGACACTCGACTGCTCTGCCTGCATCCTGACACCGAAGATGGTGGATGCGGCAAATCACGAAAATATTACGCTTTATACCTATAGCGAGGTAGAAAGCGTAAGCGGTTTCGTGGGTAATTTCGATGTGACAATCCGCAAAAAAGCACGCAGCGTGAAGGCTGATATGTGCAGCGGCTGCGGCATTTGTACCGAAAAATGTCCGTCCCGCAAAACTCCGAGCGAATTCGATATGGGACTGAAGAATCGTGGCGCAATCTATATTCCCTTTGCGCAGGCAATTCCCAAGGTGCCGGTTATCGACCGCGAGGCCTGCATCAAGTTCAAGACCGGTAAATGCGGTATCTGCTCCAAGGTTTGTCCTGCGGGAGCAATTGATTACACGCAGAACGATGAGCTGATTACGGAAAAATACGGCGCAATTGTACTGGCAACGGGCTTTAAAACGCTGTATCTCGACAAGTTCGGTGAATATGGCTACGGTGCCAGCAAGGACGTTATCACTTCGCTGGAGCTGGAGCGTCTGACGAACGCGGCAGGTCCGACCGAAGGTCATCTTGTTTGTCCGTCTACCGGTAAGGAGCCGAAGAAGGTTATCATTGTTTCCTGCGTAGGCTCGCGTGATGTGAGCGGCCGCGGCAAGAGCTACTGCAGCAAAATCTGCTGCATGTATAATGCCAAGCATGCGATGTATATCCGCGAAAAATATCCTGATGTGGATGTAACTGTTTTTTATATAGATGTACGTACTCCGGGCAAGGGCTTTGACGAGTTCCAACGCCGTGCGGTGGAGGAATACGGCGTGCATTATGTACGCGGTCAGGTAGGTAAGGTTGTTGTTGATGGCGATGGCAAGCTGACGGTTTTTGCCAGTGATTTGAACAGCGGCCGCAAACTGATGCTGAATCCTGACTTAGTAGTGCTGGCGACGGCTGTGCAGCCTTCTCCCGATGCGCGTAAGCTGGCAACGATGCTGACTGCCAGCATTGATAACGATGACTTTTACGTAGAGGCGCATCCGAAGCTGCGTCCGGTGGAAAGCCCGACAGCAGGTATTTTCCTCAGCGGCATGTGCCAGGGACCGAAGGATATTCCGGAAACTGTTTCGCAGGCCGGTGCGGCGGCAGTTAAGGTTGTCGGCCTGTTGGCGAAGGATAAGCTGCTGACGAACCCATGCACTGCGCAGTGCGATACGAGCATTTGCAGTGGCTGCCTGGCTTGCACGCATGTCTGCCCCTACGGTGCGATTACCGGCGAGAGCAAGCAGGTTATCACGAAGCTGGGCGTGCGCGAAACACGCACCGTTGCGGTGGTAAACAATGCTCTGTGCCAGGGCTGCGGTGCCTGCACGGTAGCCTGCCCCTGCGGTGCTATGGATTTGCAGGGCTTTACTAATCAACAAATTCTGGCAGAGGTGGATGCATTATGCTAGAGAAGAAAAATTTTGAACCGAAAATCGTGGCCTTCTGCTGCAACTGGTGCAGCTATGCCGGTGCTGACGGCGCCGGAACGGCCCGCAAGCATTATCCTGCTAATATCAAAATCATCAAGGTTCCCTGCTCCTGCAGAGTGAATCCGCTCTTTATCCTGCGCGCGTTTCAGCGTGGTGCGGACGGTGTAATCATGTGCGGCTGCCACCCCGGCGACTGCCATTATTCGACAGGCAACTATTATGCACGCCGTCGTATGACGCTGCTGCTCAGTATGCTTGATTATCTGGGCGTGGCCGGTGAACGCTTTCGTGTTGAATGGGTTAGTGCGGCCGAGGGCGCACGCTTTGCACAGGTGATGAACGATTTTGCCGAGCATATTGCGGCATTGGGTGAGAATGTAAAGTTGAGGGATTTGCGATGCAAAAAATAGAAAAGCTGCTGCAGAAGCGTGCAGCCGAACTGTTGGCAGAGGGCACTGTAGAGCGTGTGCTGGCATGGCAGGCGGGCGAATTCTTTTACGATAACGCACCTGCTGCCGTAAGCAGTGCGGATGAGTGCGACAAGCTTGTCTATAACGAGTTCTGCCCTGCCAATCTCTGCAAATATTTAATCGAAGCAAGCCATGCAGGCAAGAAAACGGCAGTTTTCTTAAAGCCTTGTGATACATACGGAGTGAACCAGCTGCTGAAGGATAACCGCATTAAGCGTGAGCTTGTGTACGCCATCGGTACACCCTGCAGCGGTATGCTGGATATCAAAAAGATTAAGGCTGCCGGTGCTAAAGGTATCATCAGCGTGAGCGTGGACGGTGACGAGGTTATTGTCAACACTGCTTATGGTGAAAAACGTTTGGCGAAGGCTGACGTGCTGCTGAACAAATGCCTGATGTGCAAGGGAGCTGCTTATAAAATTGCGGACGAGGAGCTGGCCGAGCCGTTGCCTGTACCGCAGTTTACCGGTGATAAGTTCGCCAAGGTCAAGGAGATTGAAGCGATGAGCGCGGAAGAGCGTTTTGCTTTCTGGCAAAGCGAGCTTTCCAAGTGCATCCGTTGCAATGCCTGCCGTGATATCTGCCCGGCGTGCAGCTGTGAGCAGTGCATTTTTGATAAGCCTGATACTCCGGTAGCAGGCAAGGCTTATGCCGACGAGGTTGAGGAGCAGATGTATCATATCATCCGTGCCTTCCACGTTGCCGGTCGCTGCACCGGCTGCGGCGAATGTGCGCGCGTTTGCCCGCAGGGAATTCATCTGGAGCTGCTGAACATGAAATTCATGAAGGATATCAACAGCTTCTTCGGTCAGTATCAGGCCGGTGCGGACAGCGAAACGCCTGCACCGCAGGTAAGCTTTAAGCAGAATGATCCCGAGGCCAACAGTGCGGTAGAAGGGAGGGAGCAGCATGTATAAGATAGCAAAGGATAAGCTGCCAAAGTTATATGCAGCTCTGCAAAATATCGGTACGCTGCTGCTGCCCTGCAAGAACAAGAGCGGTCATGCGGATTTTGCTCCCTATCGCGAGGATGCTGATGTTGCACTGGATGCACCGCTGACAAACCGCAGCGCGAAGGATGTGTTCTTCCCGCAGGTAGAAAATCTGCTGACCTTTAAGACGAGCGGCAAGGAGCTGGCGTTGGAGCAGAATGTTCCGCTTGCCGGCATGACGATCGTCATGGGCGTGCGTGCCTGCGATGCGCGCAGCTTTAAGATTTTAGATAAGGTGTTTTTAAAAGCGCCTGTTGATACATATTACAAGACCAGACGCGAGCAATGCGTGCTCATCGGCTTAGGCTGCAGTGCTCCCGAAGAAACCTGCTTCTGCCATGTCTTTGGCATTGACGCAGGCGCTCCGGAGACGGATGTGCAGACCTGGCTGGTGGGCGAGGAGCTTTGCTGGCAGGCGGTGACAGCCAAGGGCGAGGAGCTGACAGCGAAGCTCGTTGATGGCGGTGTGCTGGCGGAGGTTGCTGCGGATGCTGCGGCAGCGGTCAGCGAACAGCAGGAGCAGACGCAGAAAATTTTGAGCGTACTGCCCTTGCATGATTTCAAGGTGAATGACGAGCTGACGAAGGACGAGCTGAAGGCTTTCCACAGTAAAATCTGGGAGCAGCTGGCTGCAGGCTGCCTGTCCTGCTGCACCTGCACCTATGTGTGCCCGACATGTCATTGCTATGATATCCGTGATTATCAGGAGACTGATGAGCGCACGCAACGTTATCGCTGTTGGGACAGCTGCATGGCGAAGGATTTTACGTTGATGGCGCATGGCAGTCCGCGTAAGACGAAAGTGGAGCGCTTCCGCCAACGTTATATGCATAAGCTGGTATATTTCCCGGAGAACAACGATGGTGAATATGCTTGTGTCGGCTGTGGACGCTGCCTGCAAAAGTGTCCGGTGCAGCTGAATATCGTCAAGGTTGCCAAGGCCTTGGAAAAAGCGGAGGTGAAGTAGGATGTGTAATTGTCAGGATACCTTGATTCCGCAGATTGGTGTGGTGACGGATATCTGCACGGAAACAGCCGATGTAAAAACCTTCCGCGTAGAGAAAATCGGCGGCGGTAAGCTGTTTGAACATATGCCGGGACAATGCGCTATTCTTTCCGTTCCCGGTAAGGGTGAGGCGATTTTTTCCATTACCTCCTCTCCGACGAACGAAAAATATATGGAGTTCAGCATTAAACGCTGCGGCTCAATTACGAACTTTTTGCATTTTGATATCGAACCGGGTCAGCAGATAGCAGTGCGCGGACCTTACGGCAATTATTTTCCTGTTGAGGATAAATTGAAGGGCAAGGATTTGCTTTTTATCGCCGGTGGTATCGGTTTGGCGCCGCTGCGCAGTGTAATCAATTATATGCTGGATAAGCGTGACGATTACGGCAGCATTGATGTTGTTTACGGCGCACGCAGTAAGGAAGATTTTGTGCGTTACGATGAGCTGACGAATGTATGGCCGGCGCAAAAGGATACGCGCGTGCATTTGACGATTGATCGTGCGCAGGAGGGTTGGACGGGCAATGTAGGCTTTGTGCCGAATTTCCTGAAGGACCTGAAGTTTACGCCGGATAAGACGGTGCTGCTGTGCGGTCCGCCGATTATGATTAAGCTGTGTCTGGCGGCGTTGATTGAGATGGGCTTTGAGAAGAAGCAGGTTTATACGACGCTGGAGCTGCGCATGAAGTGCGGTGTGGGCAAGTGCGGTCGCTGCAATATCGGCAAGAAGTATGTGTGCAAGGACGGGCCGGTGTTTACTTGCGATGAGCTGGACGAGATGCCGGACGAATATTGATTCTTCGCAATTAAATATCGCTTAGCTCAGGAAAAATTTTTTAACGCAAATTTCGTGTGGATTCAAGACGAAGTGCCGCAAAACTCGCGCTATGCTTACATATCTTTCTATATTAGTTTGCTTATCGCTCAAACAGTTGCGACACTTCTGTGAATCCGGACACTTATTTACTAAAATTTTTATTCGCATCACGATATTATAATTGCTTACGTTGTGAGTCCTCTAGAGTTCTGTTGCCTCATGCAAGGATGCTTGCATCGCCGCCGGCGATGACTGGGGGTGTCTTGTAGGCACTTCGCTTGTAGTTCTACAGAATTTAATTTACACATATACATTTTTTGGAGAAGA
>OLYB01001603.1_pt1 | contig 17471 bp, 9 predicted proteins | sample 1674481 | NCBI WGS metagenome assembly OLYB01 (sample SAMEA103958167, study PRJEB25191) | human gut metagenome
TTTTAGGAAAATATCGAGTACGATTTCCTGTGACCATTCCTCCCGTTTTACGTAATAGTAGGCAATACGAAACAGGCGGTCGTAGGTTAAATCGTAGAATTTGCGGAATGCGGTCTGAGAGTCCCATTCCTTCATTTGTCGCAATAGCTTTCGTACTTCGGATTCGGTCATGGCTCTTTCTACTCCTCTATTTTGAGCAGGTCGCTCATGATACTGTCGGATATGAATATCCCTTCCCGCGTAAGGCGCAAGGCATTGTCTTTCTCGATTAACTTCCCGTTTTTAAGGGATAAGGCAGCCGAGTCGAGGCAATATTGCCACAATCCGGTACCGAATTCTTCTTTTAGTTTCGCGAGAGGAATGCCCCAACAAGTGCGTAATGAGGTAATGATAAACTCATTGTATCGTGTCACTGTGTTCAGATCTTCCGTCTCGTAAATTCGTTTCCCGTTTTCTATGCCGTTTATATAATCATTCAGTGAAGCTATGTTCCATTCTCGTTCTTGGCGGTTGAAAGAGTGCGCTGACGGTCCGCAGCCTAAATAAGGAATGTTTTTCCAATATGCCGTATTATGCTGCGAGTGATATCCGGGGCGGCTGAAATTGGATATTTCGTAATGCTCATATCCGGCGGTCGTTAATTGGTCAATAAGTTCGGAAAAGAACCCGACACTGCTTTCCTCGTCTACTTCGCTGATACGATGCTGCTGTAACATATTATACATGGGGGTACCTTCCTCATATATCAGATGATAGGCCGATATATGTTCCACATTCAAGGCGATAGCCTGCTTCAGATCGTATTTCCAACTTTCTGCTGTTTCTCCGGGGAGTCCGTAGATGAGGTCGATACTTATATTTTGGAATCCTGCTTTCCTGCAATGCTCTACGGCTGCGATGGCTTGCGGGGCGGTGTGACGTCGCTTAAGCAATTGCAAAGTTTTCTCATTGAAAGTCTGTATCCCCATGCTGATACGGTTGAAAGGCAGGGTGGCAAGCATCCGTGTATACTCCGGAGTAAGGTCGTCGGGATTGGCTTCAAGGGTAATCTCGCGTACCTGCTTCATACCATAAACTCTTTCGATTGTTTCGAAAATCTGTAAGAAGTCTTCTTGTGTTAGTTGCGATGGAGTACCTCCTCCTAAATAAATTGTCTCGATGGGGGCACCTTGCAGATAGTCCCGGCGTATTTCCAATTCCCGGCAAAGGGTTTGGATATATCGTCCTTTGAATTCACTGAGGGTAGTGGAATAGAAATCACAATAAATACAACGGGTTTTACAAAAAGGGATATGAATGTAGATACCTGCCATAATCCGGTTATGTTGTTTACTTTTGCAAATGTAAGACTTTAGGTTCAGAAATCGGTTATCGCTTCTGCTTATTTATGTGAACGCTGTAATTTAGTACATTTATTGTGGATAAGGTATTGGAAGAAAAATCTCTTATCATTCGGTATAAACTTCCTGTTGGTAGGTAGAAAGCTTTTATTCTTTCCTACTTGCTTACTACTTAACTACTCAACTACTTACTACTTAACTACTTAATAACCATTTATTTACTGTTGGTTATGAATTGTTCAGGCTCTAAACTGTTTCTTCTCCTTTCAATCCTTTTAAGTATTCCGATGGCGATATTCCGAATTCCTCTTTAAAACATTGCCTGAAATAGACCGGACTGTTTACTCCCACCTTGAAAGCTATTTCAGAAATGGTATATCTACCTTCCAGTATCAATTTTTCTGCATTCTTCATTTTTATTTTCCGTACATATTCATTTGTTGAAATTCCGGTCAAGGCTTTCACTTTTCGGTAGAGAGTAGATTTGCTCATGCATAGTTTGTCTGATAGATAGGCTACGTCTATTTTTTCCGATTGCAGATTATCTTCAATGATTTGCGTTATCTTTTGTATGAACTCGTCATCCAGTCGGTTCAGAGACTCATGGAGCATTATACATTTATCAGAATTTATATTTAAGTTGGAGTTAAACTGATTGGCTAATTTTCTGCGGGATTCCAATAAGTTGTAGATACGGCTTCTCAATAAACTTGCACTAAATGGTTTTGTCAGATAAGAGTCGGCACCTGCCTGATAACCTTCCTCTTTATTCTGCAAAGAGTCTTTTGCGGTAAGCATTATGACTGGGATATGACTTGTACGTACATCTTCTTTTATGATTTTACAGAAAGTGATACCGTTCATTCCGGCCATCATGATATCCGTTACTATAATGTCGGGGATATGTGCGATGGCGGCACGGCAACCGGCTTCTCCTTCGCTTGCGGTTACTACATCAAATGAGTCGGAGAATGATTCTGATATATATTCGCATATATCAGAATTGTCTTCTACCACCAGCAAGATTGGTTTTTCGCAAGAAATATCATCAGTGGGCACTACCTCTGCCGATTCTATTTCCGTATTGCCTTTCGGGGCCTTTTCACCAGAATCTGTATGTAGGGCATTGGGGTATATGTTATGCATAATAAGAGAAAAGTAGAAGCTGCTCCCTTCACCCGGAACGCTTTCCGCATATATTTCTCCTTGATGTAGTTTGGCAAGGTTTTTAACTAATGCTAAGCCGATACCGGTACCCGATGCCTGGCGGTCACTTCTGGCCTGATAATATCTTTCGAAAATATGTGGTAATTCATCTGCGGATATACCTTGCCCCGTATCAGAAACTTTGATTTCTACATAGTCCGTATCATTTTTTCGGGTAGTATAGAGTGAGATATTGATATAACCTTTTTCAGTATATTTGGCGGCATTGGAAATTAGGTTATCAAGTATCATAGTTACTATTTCTCTGTCGAAATAGAGCGAAAGCGGTTCAGGCTTAATTGTTATGTTAAATTCAACTTCTTTATTCAAGTTCAGTTCTTTATATCTCAGACTGACCTCTGTAACCAGTGCAGCAAGATTGTCTTTACTCACACAAAGTTTTTTATTTTGCGTCTCTGTTTTACGGAATTCAAGTATCTGATTAATCAGGTTTAAAAGCCGAATAGCACTGTTGTGAATGATAGATATTTTCTTACGTTGATGTGGAAGCAGTTCTTTGTCTTCCTGAAAATCTTCCAGTGGTCCCAGAATTAGGGTTAACGGGGTGCGTAATTCATGAGTGATATTGGTATAAAAGCGTAAACGTTCGTTGTTAAGTTCCTGTTCCTGTTCATGATTCTTCTTTTCCAGTTCATAAAAACTTTGCATATCTACTTTTTTCTTATAAAGATTAAGAAGATAGAAAATGATATATCCTGCGAGAATAAAATAAAGCACTTTTGCCCACCATGATAGCCAGATGGGGGGAGTAATGTGAATAGGAAGAATATTGATCTCGCCAGACCATTTCTGATTATGTATCCGTGTTTTCACTTGAAATTCATACTCTCCCGGTGGAATGTTGTGGAACATTACCGTATTTTCGTTGACGGTGTACCATGAGTCATCAAAACCTTTCAAACGGTATGCGTAATCTATCCAATTAGCTTGAGAATAATCAAGAACGCTATATGCCAGATTAAAAGTGTTTTGTTTGTAAGTTAGTTGTATGGTTTCATTGTTTTGGCCATAAAAGTTTATAGTGTTATTATCTTTATGTGCGGATTGTTCTTCGAATATTTTCATCTCGGTGATGATGACAGGAGATACCTCACGGTTACTTAATACGGTAACCGGATCAAAATAGCGGGCACCATTTATTGAGCCGAAATAAATGATACCATTTTCATCTTTTGTTACGGCTGCGCTGGAGAAATTGCCTATTGGCGTTTTGTCGAAATAGTTGTAGTTTATGAATTGTCCGGTTGCCGTGATATAGCAACTGATACCTGCATTGGTGCTAAACCAGATGTTACCCTCACCATCTTCGGTAATGGCACGAATATAGGAGTTATAAATGCCGTCTTGCCGGTTATAAACTTTGTATTCGTGAATTTTATTGGCTGGGAAACAGACTAATCCATCGCCTGTCGCTATCCAGATTCTACTCTCAGAGTCTCTGAAAATATAATTTATGCTATTGGAACAGAAGCCGTTGTATTCATTGAAATGACAGATGGATTTCATTTCGTTGGTGAGGATGGATAATCCTTGTCCGAAGGTACCTATCCAGATTCTTCCTTTTGTATCTTGAATGAGGCTGCGTATGGTATTTTCTGGAAGAGAAGAATTCTCAGTGGTATAATGCATTATGTTTTCATAAGTTTGAGTGTTAACAATAAATATTCCCGAACTGGTTCCTATCCACATATTGTTTTTGTTGTCTTCATAAAAACAACGGGCGTCACAGGAAGAGATCTCTTTAAGGCTGGCATGGGAAAAGTTTTTTTTATTATGATCGTAGATATCTACACCACCCATGAAGGTTCCTATCCATATATTGTTTTGAGAATCGCAATATTCGCTTATAATAGAATTATGGCTCAGTTTCCCATTTTCTTCGTTATAGATGACCGTGCGATTGTCTTTTTCAAAGACATTGATTCCCCCTCCGTCAGTACCGATCCATAACTTATTGTCTTTGTCTGTACATAAACTCAATACGACCCGATTACTAAGACTGTTTTTATAATCTTTAATTGGAGAATAGCTGTGGCTTTTGAAAAAAGGCGGAGTGTGGCCTATAAAATTAATACCGCCCCCATAGGTGCCTATCCAGATGTTTTTGAAAGAATCTTGAAATAAACACCTCGCTGTCGGATTGGATAAACTATAATTATTGCTTCCCACTGTGAGATGTTCCAGATTAAACTGATTTTGCGGGAGGAATAATTGTTGCTTGATATCTACGATAAAGATACCGTTTAGTTCGGTGGCCATCCAGATTTTTTTATTATCCATTTGCCGGATATCGAAAACTGTAGACGTTGAGGGAATATTGGCTATTTGATTTATGGAGAAAAATTGTTCTGTTTGGGTGTCGAATAAAGCAGCTCCCCTTTCAGTTCCTATCCATATATTGTCGGTACTATCTTTGTATATGCAGTGAACATGATTTCCAGGTATACCGTTTTTATTGTCGGGATTATACTTGAAATTCTTTACACGTTTGGTTTTCAATGAAACAATACTCATTCCATGTTCTACGTGGCCAATGTATATTTTTCCATTGCCGTCTTCTACTACCGTCCAAACATTGTTGGATGGTAAATTGGGCAAAGTCGTGGTATTGTAATGAGTAAATTCTCCGGTGTTCTTATTGAAGTATTCTATTCCCCTATGATAAGTACTGAGCCATAAATTGCCGTCACTTGCAGGTGAGATATGTGTAACGTCGTTTGTGATGAGGCTATTAGGATTGGAGTCGTCATGTGTAAATACGGTTAATTCATCTTTTTCATAATTGTATGCATTCATGCCCGCCCGTTGAGTTGCTATCCAGATAATCGGTTCTGTAGGATCGGCATAGATACTGTTAAGTTCATTACCACTAATATGGTTCGTGTGTTTGTAATAGTTAATGAAACGGTTGCCGTCAAATTTATTGAGCCCTTCCTCGGTGGCAAACCACAGAAAACCGTCTTTATCCTGAGTGATGTTTACAACACTGTTATTCGATAAGCCTTGTTCTATTCCCAATTGTTTGACATAATAATTTTGAGAATATAGAAAAGAGGAGAAAATAAGGACGAGACTTGTCAACAGGCTTTTCATCATTTGCATATGTGTTTGGAAATAAGTACTTAACTTCTTTAATTATTGACCGTCAAATATACTATTTAATTTCTATTTCACTGATGATAAAAACTTCTTTGCACGATTCACTGTCTATATTTGAATGATTTGGTATGTTTCGGGGGCGCGATGGGGATGAATCTGATTTCTGAAAGACCGATTCATTTTGTATGCACGATTTAGCGCTTATCGTTGCACGATTTTTGGTCTATTGCTTTGCTGTTAAATACATAGATTTGCAATAATAAAACAGAGGGTGAGGGAGATTAGGTGATCTTGGATTTAAGATAAACTGTTTTGGACAACGCTTTGTTTGAATAAATTGTTTCACTTTAATTTTAATATGTATGAAAAATAGTTTAGCACTATTGGGGAGACTGACCGGCATTTCTCCTGTAAAAGACATTTGTCCTGTACCGAAATCCGATAGAGATTTCTCTATTAAAGGAGTTGTGATTGAACAGACTGAGCTGTATAATAAAAAAATGAATCGGGAATTGATGTTTCTGACCTGAATACAGGCATTTGCATTATGTACACTGAGAATATTGATAATATGATAATGTCAGTGAAAATAGTAAACAATATAAATATCTAATACAAATATGACCTTTAAAAAAATACTCATATATCTCGCCTTGGTTTTGCCGCTATGTTTGTCTGCACAAAATTATGCTGATTATAAACTATATGCTTCATATGACTTTGAACAAGGCGTGATCGACAGACAGGCTAATACAAGCTTGGAGTTGAAAAATGGTGCCAGGATTGTGGAAGACGCTGTCCGTGGAAAAGTTCTTTATTTTAGTGGCGATAAGCGTCAACATGCTGTAATGGTGCCCGCACCTGTTATGGGAGACACAATGTCCCTTTCTTTTTGGTATAAGCGTAGTTCACGGGATGATTCTAAGGTTAGTTGGAAACAGATCTTTGAATTCTATAATTCCGTTGACGGTAGCAATATTTATTTTATGCCTGTATATGGATTTGATGATTCGCTAAGTGGTGTTGTTTGCGATGCCAGAACATTCAATTCGGGTGTTTGGGAACCGTTGTACGGTCCGTGTATAGATGCGAATGATGCGTGGCATCATGTTGTCTTAGTAGTACACGAAACCTCTTGGAGTTATTATCTGGATGGTGAGAAAGTGGGAACAAAGAATATTTTTGTCTCTTTATCTCTTATGAATCTGACACATCTGTTTTTTGGAATGAATCCTAACCGTGAGCTACATCCGTCGACTGGTTCGATAGATGATATTAATATTTATCATTATCCGTTGAGCCAGAGTCAGGTTTCCCAAATATATGCAGGTGAAGCTATCACGGAACCACTTGGAGAAGGGCCTCTTACCTTTCATTTTGATAATAATTTGAATGAAGAAGGCAGGCGTATAACTCTTGATGGCTTTAAATATTCATTTGTTCGTGACGGTCAAAGAGGGCCGGCCGTAAAAATAGATGCAGGGGGACAACTGAATTTCTCTGATAATATCTTATCTAACGGTTCGTCAACCATAAACTTTTTGTATAAAAAAGAATCGATTGGTGCCACCGATGATGGAAAATATATCTATCAGGCTTCAAAAGACGATGACAACAGCTATGGTATTAAAATAAAAGTCGATGGTGATGCGGCTTACCTTGTACTGGAAACGATAAAGAATGGTGTAAAGAATGAAACAGTAAGCCAGGAAAAACTTGAATCTGATGAATGGAATGCCATAAGTATTTTCTACTCCATGACTGCCCAGAATAATATGCGAATTTATCAGAATGGCAAACAAATCATTGTAAACGCAGGGGTGGAAACTTATAGTTTGGGATTGAATCAGTGGAGCTTGGGAAGTACCACTGCTTCAAAAAGTGCAGGTGGGCTTTATGATGAATTCGTAGTGGAAAATTATGCAATGAGACCGGACGGGGTAAACGAATATTATAAAAGTAATCTTACTTCCTTAAGTATAACTGTTGATTTTGCCAATAAACATCAAACTATACGTAATTTTGGTGCTTCCGATGCTTGGGATGCCGACGTATTAGGTAAGTACTGGCCCGAAGAAAAAAAGAATCGGCTCGCGGAACTGCTTTTCAGCAAAGAATTTGATAACGAAGGAAATCCTAAGGGGATCGGATTGTCTTGCTGGAGGTTTAATATCGGTTCGGGGTCTGCGGAGCAGGGCGAAGAAAGCAAAATAGCGGGACCCAGTAAGCGTACTGAATGTTTCATGAATCCTGATGGTACTTACAATTGGGAGAAACAAAAAGGACAACAATGGTTTCTCAAGAAAGCTGTACTGGATTATGAAGTAGAAGATATTGTCGGTTTCATGAATTCTCCCCCCGTATATTTTACTAAACACGGATATGCTTTCAATCAGGAAAACGGATGGGATTATATTCTTGCATCTGATAAATACGATAATTTTGCATCGTTTACTGCCGATGTCGTAGAGCATTTTGATAAGGAAGGTATTCATTTCGATTATATCAGCCCGATAAACGAACCGCAATATCAATGGGGACCCGGAGGTGACGGATGGGCCGGTCAGGAAGGATCGCCTGCTACTGACCAGCAAATTGCAGATGTTACGAAAAGTATGAGTAGGGTATTTGCTTCCAGAAAGCTCACAACGGAAGTGTCTATTGCAGAAGGCGGTGCGATTGGTAGCTTAATAGCTCAAATACCGAAATTCTGGGGTAACGAAGAACCGGATATGAAAGTAGGTGGGCTGCCGAATGTTTCTTATGTGGCATCCGGCCATAGTTATTGGAGCGACCGTAATCCGGAAGATATGTATAATAGCCGTGTACATCTTCGGGAAGTAATGGAGGCGACAGATGACAAGCTCGAGTATTTTCAGACCGAATACAGTCTTTTAGACGGCGGTTATACTTGGGGACATCCTGGTGGCATAGTAGGAAACTTTCGTGAGATAGAGTGTGCAATAGCCCTTGCCCGTATGTTGCATGTCGATTTATCAGTGGGTAATGCTACCGGATGGCACTGGTGGACTGCTTTCAGCCAAGGAAAACATTTGGGAGAAAGCCGCTTTGCATTGCTTGAGACGATGACAACAAAAGATATGACAGATGGTTTTTACAACGATACAAAACTTCTTTATACACTTGGGCAGTACTCCCGCTTTGTACGTCCGGGAATGAAACGGGTGGAGGTAAATCGTTCTGATAATTTAAGCGTCATAGCAGCGCTGAGAAATGATATGTATTCTGCATATATTGATGAAGAAACCAATCAGGTTATTATTGTTGCGGCAAATTCAAAGATCACTCAAAGCAGGATTGAGTTGGCAGTAGAAAATCTGCCTGTATCTGCTAATAGCGGTTTAGAATTTACTCCTTATATTACTTCTGATAATGATGATATGAGAGCTTATCCGAAAATCAAGGAAGGGGAAACATTTATCTTGCCTCCTCTTTCTATAGTAACATTTGTTTCGGAATCTACCGTTCCTTCTTCAATAACAGAAGAACCAGAGGAGATAAATATCCATATTTATCCTAATCCTATCGTTGATGAAGCAACTGTCAACAGTAGAAATACGATACGAAATATCACAGTATATGATGTTTATGGAAAAGTAGTTTATCAGCAGGCAGGTATCAATGATAATATGTGCAAGTTGTTTTTGCCGGGATTGTCTGCCGGTATATATATCGCAAATATAGAAACTGATGAAGGCTATAGAATACAAAAGATCGTGAAGAAATAATTTTAAAGATGCGGTTTTAAAAAGAAACCGCATCTTTAGACACAAAAACAATAGGTATGAAAAGAAAATTAAGTGCATTGATATTGATAGTTCTATCAATATTTCTATCTGATGATCTATTTGCCGATCCGATGTTTGGAAAAAAAGAATTAATAACGGACGATTGGCAGTTCATCTTAAATGATTCTCCGGAGCTTCCTGACGCAAATCAGAATTGGTTAAAAGTTGACTTGCCGCATGATTGGAGTGTGCGAGGACAATTGAGTCCTACATTAGCCAGTTGTACGGGATATCTTCCCGGAGGAACCGGCTGGTATAAGAAAAAATTAAAAATAGCAGATGAATTAAAGGGTAAAAAGCTTTATGTATATTTTGAAGGTGTGTACAACAGGAGTGAGGTCTACATTAACGGACACTTATTGGGTAAACGTCCGAATGGTTATATTTCTTTTATGTATGATATTACCTCTTATGTAAAGTATGATTCGGATAACATGCTTACGGTTAAGGTAGATCATAGTCGGCGGGCTGATTCTCGCTGGTACACCGGATCTGGTATTTACCGGAACGTCTATTTGGTGGAGGCCAATCCTGTGCATATTGCTCAATGGGGAGTATATGCTTATCCGAAGTCGGTAGCAGAAAAACAAGCTGTTCTTCATGTCGAAGTGGAAGTAGAGAACGAGTCGGACGTAAATTCTACTGTAACTGTAAACAATGAATTGATTGATACTGAAGGAAATACGGTGGCAAGGAAATCTGGGAAATTATCCATACAATCCGGTCTGAGTGAAAAGATCCGGTCTGATTTAAAAGTAAATGCCCCTCGACTTTGGGATATCGACCATCCCAATCTTTATCAACTGAAAACCACTGTTTCTAAAAATGGAGAAATCATTGGTGAAACAGTGGCCAAAGCCGGTTTACGATCTTTCACTTTCGACCCTGATAGAGGATTCGCACTCAATGGCAACTGGATGAAAATGAAAGGAGTGTGCATTCATCATGATGCCGGAACTTTAGGAACGGTTGTTCCACGGGACGTTTGGAGGAAAAGGTTACTGAATCTGAAAGAGATCGGTTGTAATGCCATTCGTACGAGCCACAATCCGCAAGCTCCCGATTTATATGATTTATGTGATGAATTGGGGCTTCTGGTTTTGAATGAGGCTTATGATGAATGGGAGTTTCCTAAACGTAAGTGGATAGAAGGCTGGAACGTAGGCGTACCCGGATTTCAAGGTTCATACGATTTCTTTCGGGAGTGGGGTGAGAAAGATCTTGCCGATATGGTACAACGTGACAGAAATCACGCATCTGTATTTGCATGGAGCATAGGAAATGAGGTTGATTATCCGAACGATCCTTATTCGCATCCCATACTTGATGGAGATGGAGGTTTTACTCAGGCCATGTATGGCGGTTATAAAAAAGATGCACCCGACGCGATGCGTCTTGGGGATATAGCGAAAAGGCTTGTAAAAGTAGTAAAACAGTATGATATTTCTCGTCCTGTTACTGCTGGTTTGGCCGGAGTAGCGATGTCTAACGAAACGGAATATCCCGGTGCTTTGGATATTGCCGGATATAACTATACGGAAAGCCGGTATGATTCAGATCATTTAAAATATCCCGGTCGTGTGATTTATGGAAGTGAAAACCGGCACGATATGGAAGCATGGAGAGCGGTTAGGGATAAAGAACACATATTGGGGCAATTTTTGTGGACTGGTATCGACTATTTGGGGGAATCCGGCAGATGGCCTTCGCGTGGATTCTATTCGGGGCTTTTGGATTTTAGTGGAGAGATCAAACCGCGCGGTTATTTTCGTCAGGCACTTTGGTCGACAAAACCGATGGCTTATATTGGAACTTATCCCACTCCGGGAATGAGAAGCGGGAGTTTGATGAAAGATGTTTGGTCTGGGTTGGAGGCATTGAATAGCGGAAGCGGTTATATCGAGAAGACGCCTTCTATGGATGCGTGGCCCATCTGGAATTATATTGTCGGACAGTCTGTTCGTGTGGTTTGTTACACGAATGCTGCAAAAGCCAGATTGGAATTGAATAATAAAATTGTCGGCCAAACAAAAGATTATGATGATAATACGGGAATTATCTATTGGGATATTCCTTTTGAGTCTGGTAGATTGGAGGTGATAGGGCTGGATGTTAATGGCAATGAAGTCATACGTCATGCGATACAATCTTCAGGCCGGCCTTATGCATTGAAAATTGTACATCAGAATAATGTTATATCCAAAGATAAGGGGCTGGCTCAGGTAAGTTTAGAGGTGGTAGATGAAGAGGGTATTCCGGTGATGATTTCAGATGATGAAATAACGTGTCATATAGTTGGCCCTGCACGGCTTTTGGGGTTGGAAGCGAGTAATAACTCTGATATGGGAGATTATACAGATCACGTTCAGCGTGTGTTTCATGGACGGTTGCTGGCATATATACAGGCTTCCGGAGCAGAAGGAATAATAAAAGTAAAATTCACATCCCCCTGGCTTAAGGAAATACAAACTGAAATTGCGACAAAATAGGATAATTGAATGCCTGTTTAAATTTCACATCCTTCGTAGAGGTTGTATGCCATGCACCTCTACAAAAAGTGGTCGTTCGGCATTTAACCTTTTTTACTCTGCGAACAGTTTCTTCCCGTTTTGTTTATTTCCATAACGTGTTACATAACATTGTTTAGTAACACAGTGCTCTTTGTTGCTTTTCCCCTTATTAATTCCTAATTTGCGCCACACTAAAATAATGGTATGCGAGAACATACTGAGTAATTCATTTAAATCTTATATATTATGAAGGTATATCAGACTAACGAAATTAAGAACATCGCCTTATTGGGAAGTTCTGGCTCTGGGAAAACCACTCTCGTGGAAGCAATGCTTTTCGAGAGTGGTGTTATAAAACGTCGCGGAACAATTGCCGCAAAAAATACAGTTAGTGATTATTTCCCTGTTGAACAAGAGTATGGCTACTCCGTTTTCTCTACCGTATTCCATGTAGAATGGAACAATAAAAAGCTGAATATGATAGACTGTCCGGGTTCGGACGACTTTGTAGGAGGCACAGTTACTGCACTTAATGTGACCGATACAGCAATTCTTCTTCTTAATGGCCAATATGGCATCGAAGTCGGTACACAGAATCATTTCCGTTACACTGAAAAATTGAATAAACCCGTTATTTTCCTTGTCAACCAGCTTGATAATGATAAATGCGACTATGATAATATCTTGGAACAGTTAAGAGAGGCTTATGGCTCAAAAGTTGTTCCTATCCAGTATCCTATTGCTACAGGTCCCGGCTTTAACGCCCTTATCGATGTTCTGTTGATGAAGAAGTATTCATGGAAACCCGAAGGAGGTGCTCCTATCATTGAGGATGTTCCGGCCGAAGAAATGGATAAGGCTATGGAATTGCACAAGGCGCTTGTAGAAGCAGCTGCCGAAAATGATGAGGGACTGATGGAAAAATTCTTTGAACAGGATTCATTGACCGAAGATGAAATGCGTGAAGGAATCCGTAAAGGGCTTGCGGCTCGTGGAATGTTCCCTGTCTTCTGTGTATGTGCGGGTAAGGATATGGGTGTACGCCGTTTAATGGAGTTTTTGGGTAATGTTGTTCCGTTCGTTTCTGAAATGCCTAAAGTAACGAACACCGAAGGCAAAGAGGTGGCACCCGATGCTAATGGCCCTACTTCCCTCTATTTCTTTAAAACCAGTGTCGAACCTCATATCGGAGAGGTGTCTTATTTTAAAGTAATGAGTGGAAAAGTGCACGAAGGCGATGATTTGGTTAATGCCGACCGTGGATCAAAAGAGCGTATGGCGCAGCTTTATGTGGTAGCTGGTTCCAATCGTATTAAAGTGGAGGAACTTTTAGCCGGTGATATCGGAGCTACTGTAAAATTGAAAGATGTTAAAACCGGTAATACGCTGGATGGTAAGGATTGTGATTATAAATTTAATTTTATCAAATATCCCAACTCGAAATATTCACGTGCCATCAAACCTGTCAATGAGGCTGATGTGGAGAAGATGATGAGTATTCTAAACCGTATGCGTGAAGAAGATCCGACTTGGGTGGTTGAGCAGTCTAAGGAATTGAAGCAGACGATTGTACACGGACAGGGAGAATTCCATCTGCGTACTTTGAAATGGCGCCTGGAAAATAATGAAAAACTTCAGGTGAAATTTGAAGAGCCGAAGATACCTTATCGCGAAACGATAACCAAGGCTGCCCGTGCCGATTATCGCCATAAAAAGCAATCCGGAGGTGCAGGCCAGTTTGGTGAGGTACATCTTATTGTTGAACCATACAAGGAAGGAATGCCTGTGCCGGATACTTACAAATTTAACGGGCAGGAATTTAAGATCAATGTAAAAGGTACTGAAGAGGTACCATTGGAATGGGGAGGAAAATTGGTTTTTGTCAATAGTATCGTCGGAGGTTCTATCGATGCCCGTTTTTTACCTGCTATCTTGAAGGGAGTGATGGCACGCATGGAGCAAGGGCCGTTGACCGGTTCGTATGCCCGTGATGTACGTGTGATTGTGTATGATGGAAAAATGCACCCGGTAGATTCCAATGAAATTTCTTTTATGCTGGCGGGACGTAACGCGTTTAGTGAAGCCTTTAAGAATGCCGGTCCGAAAATTCTGGAACCTATTTATGATGTGGAAGTATTTGTTCCGTCGGATAAGATGGGTGATGTAATGGGCGATTTGCAAGGACGCCGTGCTATGATTATGGGCATGAGCAGTGAGAAGGGATTTGAGAAACTCATAGCTAAAGTGCCTCTCAAAGAGATGGCTTCTTACTCTACGGCCTTGAGTTCTTTGACTGGTGGGCGTGCTTCGTTTATTATGAAATTCGCAAGTTACGAACTGGTACCGTCCGATGTACAGGATAAGTTAATTAAGGACTTCGAAGCCAAACAGGTAGAGGAGTAATTATTATTCGTTTATAATGCTTTAGCCGCTTTTCTTTCTTTTGAAAGAGAAGCGGCTTTTTTACTTAACAATGATTAAGAAAAGTGGAATTATTCAAGAGAAAGATTTAATTTTTTATTAAATTTGCAAACCAAAGGGTAGAATGTTTTGTTATAGTCGTCAGAACATGAGCTAAATATCGCCTTTCGGTTAATTTACGAGAATGTACGGTTAAAACAGGTTAATGTGTTAGGCGTGTTAATTAGGGAGTGTTAATTTTGTTGCTATGAAAAAGTCAACAATCTGGATATTAGGTATTGTAATGGGTCTTTCCTTCCTCGGATTACTTTACTTGCAAGTGAGTTATATAGAGGCAATGGTAAAGATGCGCAAAGAACAATTTGATAATTCTGTGCGGAATAGTCTGTATCAGGTATCAAAAGATGTGGAATTTGCGGAGACGGACCGTTGGCTGAGAGAGGATATTTCTGAAGCCGAACGGAAAGCACTGACAGCTTCTTCTACTATACAAGGAGAGGATTTGGTTCAGCAGACGCAACGTTTTACGGTGAAATCACCGGATGGAAGAATAATGACGGACTTTGAATTGAAAGTGATGACGAACAAACCATCGGAGTTACCCAAAATGATGATTTCACGCAGGCATGGTGGAAATACGATTCCGAAAACATCGAAGTCATTGCTCGATGCGGTTAAGAATCGTTATATGTATCAACGGGTTTTGCTTGACGAAGTAGCACTGCAAATGGTTTATCGTGCCAGTGACAAGTCGATAGGCGAACGCGTAAGATTTAAGGATTTGGATGATTACTTGAAGTCGGCCCTACTTAATAATGGTATAGAATTGCCTTACCACTTTACAGTAATCGATAAAGATGGACGAGAAGTATACCGTTGTGCGGATTTTGAAATGAAAGGAAGCGAGGACTCTTATACCCAACCTCTTTTTCAGAACGATCCGCCGGCCAAGATGAGTATCGTAAAAGTGCACTTTCCCGGAAAAAAAGATTATATTTTTGATTCGGTGAGTTTTATGATTCCATCTATGATATTTACTTTCGTGTTGTTGATAACGTTTATTTTCACGTTGTATATTGTTTTCCGTCAGAAGAAACTGACAGAAATGAAGAACGATTTTATCAATAATATGACACATGAGTTTAAGACGCCGATATCGACTATCTCGCTGGCAGCACAAATGCTGAAAGATCCTGCGGTGGGCAAGTCTCCACAGATGTTCCAGCATATATCGGGAGTGATCAATGATGAGACGAAGCGACTGCGTTTCCAAGTGGAAAAAGTGCTTCAGATGTCAATGTTCGACCGGCAGAAAGCAACGCTTAAGATGAAGGAAATCGATGCGAACGAGTTGATAACAGGGGTGATAAATACTTTCACTTTAAAGGTGGAACGATATAATGGTAAGATAACATCGAACCTTGAGGCCACTGATCCTGTTATATTTGCAGATGAAATGCATATCACCAATGTGATCTTCAATTTGATGGACAATGCGGTGAAGTATAAGAAGCCGGAAGAGGACCTGTTGCTAAATGTCAGAACTTGGAATGAACCGGGAAAGTTGATGATTTCTATACAGGATAACGGTATCGGTATAAAAAAAGAAAACCTTAAAAAGGTATTTGATAAGTTCTATCGCGTGCATACAGGTAATCTGCACGATGTAAAAGGATTCGGATTAGGGTTAGCCTATGTGAAGAAGATTATTCAGGATCATAAGGGAACTATCCGTGCCGAGAGCGAATTGAATGTGGGAACAAAATTTATTATTGCATTACCTTTATTAAAAAATTAATGATATGGACGAGAAACTGCGTATTTTATTATGCGAAGATGACGAGAATCTTGGCATGCTTTTAAGAGAATATTTACAGGCAAAAGGTTATTCTGCTGAGTTGTATCCGGATGGAGAAGCTGGTTATAAGGCTTTCTTGAAGAATAAGTATGATTTGTGTGTGTTTGATGTAATGATGCCTAAGAAAGACGGATTTACATTGGCGCAGGATGTACGTGCTGCAAATGCGGAAATTCCTATTATTTTTCTGACAGCAAAAACACTGAAAGAAGATATTTTGGAAGGTTTTAAGATTGGTGCGGATGACTACATAACCAAACCTTTCAGTATGGAAGAACTGACTTTCAGAATCGAGGCTATCTTGAGACGTGTGCGTGGAAAGAAGAACAAAGAAAGTAATATCTATAAAATCGGTAAGTTTACTTTCGATACACAGAAACAAATTCTTGCCTCGGAAGGGAAGCAAACGAAACTGACTACAAAAGAATCGGAATTACTTGGTTTGCTTTGTGCACATGCAAATGAAATCTTGCAACGTGATTTCGCTTTAAAGACTATCTGGATTGATGATAACTATTTCAATGCTCGCAGTATGGATGTATACATCACTAAATTGCGTAAACATTTGAAAGAAGATGACTCTATCGAGATTATCAATATTCACGGAAAAGGGTACAAACTGATTACTCCTGAAGTTGAAAACTAAACGGAGGATAAAATAGGGACATTCAGTAAATGTCTTTAAAAAGACACTGGCATATGAAGATGACTTATTACTATCATCTCATATGCCATTTTTATTATATATTTTCTCTCCCTGACCTAAAATTTTATCCGTTTGGGCATGATGTTCTGGAAGAAGCCTGACAGCTTCTTCTAATAGTTTCTTTATACTCATGCTATGCGGCTTTCTTCTGTCTGTTTTTGGTTTTATCAATCATCAATATGGCGTTTGCTGTATGTATTCCAAAGAAAATCCACAGGATTTCCGTTTTCCTGTTCCGTGCTTTGACTTTCGATAGCGAGTAATGCTGTTTTTGCGTACCGAAACTGCCTTCAAGCCTGGTGGCTCTTTCCCTGGAGAGTTCACTCCTGAGAACCTTCCTCACCGCCTCGTCCTTTGCTGCTCTTCCCTTGCGTACAAAGGAGGTTGATATCCCATATCTTGTACAGAACTTCCTGTTGGCATTATTGGCATATATAGAATCGGCGGCCACACACCTTACCCTTACATTCATCAACTTCTGATGCATACGGATACAATCCT
>OLYB01001624.1_pt1 | contig 17340 bp, 18 predicted proteins | sample 1674481 | NCBI WGS metagenome assembly OLYB01 (sample SAMEA103958167, study PRJEB25191) | human gut metagenome
GCATATCCTTTATGTTTGTCCGAGTACAGGTCATTGTAAGACGATTTATACCTAATGGTATCCGACCCCAAAAAAGGCTCATTTCTCCAGTGCAAATGATCAAACTGACTAGTGATATCCCGGTACTCCTCAGCAACCGAGAATCCGTATGTTTCGCCATCTATTACCAACGTAAAACCGTCTGAAGAAAAGCTATCAATATAGCCTTCCATTTCATTATTTCTGACGGTGCGTCCGGCAAGTCCGCTATACTCAATATCGGCACACTCTGCGCTTCCACCTATTCTCCATCCGTTGTCATTTGCATCATATTCATATTGCATTTTCCGGTAAATGGTTTATCCAGTTCCGGAAAAATTGTGCCTGCGGCAAGCCCGCGCATGGGATCGTAGGTTTTGCCGAATGTCTGCCAGGGAACGTAGCACATGCCAGGTACCTGATGGCTGCCATTGTCTGTTTCCGGCATAGTATTAATAGTTGCATTCATGGATTTCTTTTTCCTTTCTGATCAGCATATACTGTATGATATGTTTCGTTTGCGTTATGTGTGTATTTGTTATATAATAAAACACATGACAGAATAAGGAGAGAAACGCGATGAGTAAAGTAAGAACAAGATTTGCACCAAGTCCGACAGGAAGAATGCATGTGGGAAATCTTCGTACGGCATTGTATGCATACCTCGTAGCAAAGCATGAGGGCGGAGATTTCATCTTAAGAATAGAAGATACCGATCAGGAGCGTTATGTGGAAGGTGCGGTAGATATTATTTACCGCACCCTGCAGAAAACAGGCCTGATCCATGACGAGGGACCGGACAAGGATGGCGGCTGTGGACCATATGTACAGAGTGAGCGTCAGGCACAGGGCATTTATTTAAAATATGCCAAAGAGCTGATCGATAAAGGCGAGGCCTATTATTGTTTCTGTGACAAGGAACGCTTAGAGGGACTCAAAAAAGTAGTTGCAGGAAAAGAAATTCATGTATATGACAAGCACTGTCTGCATCTTTCCAAGGAAGAAGTAGAAGAAAAATTAAAGGGCATCACCTGTGGATTCAAATCCACTTCCTGTGGTGACCAGCTTGCCCAGGCATGCTTAGCAGCCCTTGAAGCGCAGAAAAAAGAATCATAACATGGAAAGGGCATCATCTAAATCTTCTTAAGATGATGCCCTTTCATACTATTTCGTCCATTGGACTTTTACCTCATTTCGTATATTTCGTCTTCAATCCCTGAACCCTTCCTCCTGAATCCGTTCGCTTCTGAGTCCTGTTGGACTGGAACCATATCTTTACGTTGCCATTCTGATTCTCCATCCACTTTTCTTTTGTATTTACCTCAGGTTTTCCTTCCGATTCTGAATCCATGAACTGAATCTGATTTTATTATTTATTATGTTAGGTTTCATAATATCTATCAGCTCTGCATTGGACCGTACCTTCCTTTCTTACTATTGCGTTTCTCTTCATCTAAACGCTTGTCCGATTCTGATTTAATATCCTGGTGGTATCGACCTCCTCTTACATTATTATGAGTTTGTTCCTTCTCTTTCTGGTGGAATCTCCTCCTTACTTTGTTTCCGTTCATTTGTTTCTTTTGATGATTTGATTATATCTAACTATAGTTCATTTGTCAACACTATTTTTAGAATTTTCTTAATTATTTTTCGTATTTACTTTATTATATTGCATATATTGTGTAAATTATCTGAATTTTCAATTTTGTTTAAATTGTTAAAACAGCTACAAGAAACATATGTAATTACAATCTGTCTGCGATGCCATTTCCTATTCGCTGATTTTCCACTCTACCTGGGCACTTTCTTCCTTCTGAAGAGAAAGCAGAAGAGTAAATAACTGATGAATGGTCTCCATCAATTTCTGGCTTGGAAGAATTGCATACTGGGCCAGCCGGTCCAAATCAAAATAGCGGACATTCGGATCCGGCAGGAATACCATGTTTGTGCTCCGCACTTCTTCTCCACAAGTCTCAATATTTTCATAAGTAATCATTACAAATTCATTTCCATGCTCTTCGCAGGAATAGGCTGTATAACACTCATCTACTACCCACTGCTTTCCGTCGGCTTCTACAACCGGCTTTTCGGATTCCTCTTTATATTCGCTAGTCTTCATCTCAACATTCCAGTGCTGCTTTCCTTCTTTGGTTCTCTCATATAAATGCTCTAATGTGCTGTTTAAAAATTCTGGTGTCATTTTTTGCTGTCTCCTTCTATTTACTATTGTTTTTGTTCTGTACTTTTATGTTGTGGCTGTCCGCAGTTGCATTCGGACAGCCTCGGTTATTTTTGTCCTGTTTTTCTATTATAACACAGCCGCTTCTGCTGTGGAACCATAAGAAATAATACTTTTTAATGCCTTTTCTTTAACGAAGCCCGGATTCCTTTGCCTCTGTTTCCAGTCCGCTGGCAAGATAATCCGCCATGGCAATAATCTGCCGCTGGATATTCCAGAATGTCTGTAAATCTTTTTCATAATTACCGGCAAGCCGCTCACTGATTTCCTGTCCGGTCAGGTCTACGTGCATACGGAACATTTCTTTTAATACGCTTTCTTCATATTCCGGTGTTGCAGATGCCAAAAGTTCTGCGATGCGGTCTGCATTTTCGTTTAACCGGCGTACCTGCTCCACCGTATCCTTCGTTCTTCCTTCTTTTTTCTGGGTAATCAGTCCACCAGTAAGCTCTACCTGGCGCACCAGTAAATCTCTGAGGCTGTTCACCGTATTTTCCGGATAATATCTTCCGAAAAGGTCTGCTATTTCCTCTGCATTGTCAATTAATGCAGTAACCAGTTCCTGCTGATCCGGCAAATCCGCTGCCATGCTGACCAAAAGCATCCGGAGCAGGTAGGTATGATTCAGCCATGCCATCCGCATCAGTTCTTTTAAATTTCCTTTTCCATTGTTATTGGAAATCCCGGAATCTCCTGTGTTTCCAGGCATTTCCGGTCTTGTGTATTCTCTGCCCGGGCATATTTCTATCTTCATTCCAATCTGTAAATTGTAAGGATTTATCCTTGGATTGCTTAAAATAATAGAGGATACCGTCGTCTTATACTGCCGGGAAAGTTTGTATAATGTATCCCCCGCTTCCACGGTATGTTCGATTGAATTGCTGCAGTTCACGCTGACCTCTTCCCATTCTTTCTTACTTTCGTATTAGTTTATGTCAAAAATGTTGATTGGTTCCCTGATTTGCTCTTGTCAAGGAATGCGATTGCGTATACAGTAAGGGAAAAGCATGTTTTTGTGAGGTGTATTATGTCCATTAAAATATTCGTTATGACCCACAAACAATTTGAAGCTCCCACCGATTCCATGTATGTTCCTCTGCAGGTCGGACATGCAATTTCTCCAGAATTGGGCTATCTTGCAGATGATACCGGAGATAATATTTCCCGGAAAAACAAAAGTTTCTGCGAGCTGACCGGCATTTACTGGCTCTGGAAAAATTACCATACCTGCGATTATATCGGCATCTGTCATTACCGCCGCTATCTCATAAATAGGCAGGGGCTTATTTTCACGGAAAAAGAGCTGATGCGGCTGCTTCAGAATCATGACATGATCACACCAAAGCTTCTGACTTTAAATACTTCGTATTTTAATGGTTTCAGCCAGAACCATCACCAGAAGGATCTGCTGATTACTGAGCAGGTCATTTCTGAAAAATACCCGGACTATGTGCCTGTTTTTCACCATATGGTTCATGATGTACATACTTATTTTGGAAATATTTTCATTACTTCAAAAGAACGATTTGATGCCTACTGTGAATGGCTGTTTGACATTCTCTTTGAAGTGGAGTGCCGGGTCGATATCAGCAGCTATGATAATTACTGTAAGCGGTTGTTTGGATTCCTGTCGGAGTTTCTGCTGACCGTCTACATTGCGAAGCAGAATCTCTCCACCTATGAATGTATGGTGGGGATGTCCGGTGAAAAGCATGAAACAAGAATGCTCCGGGAATCTCTGGCAAAATGTTTTGCGAATGGCGACTACCAGAAAGCCCAGTCCATTTTCATGGAAAGCTATGCGAAACGCCCGGACATTCTGATGGAAGCTTCTGATATTACCGGTGAACTGCACCTTTGCATGCAGGTAATTTCTACCTGTTCCTTTGAACAGGAACTTTATGGGCACAACCTTTTAGATATGATTCATGATTATCATTCCCTGATGGAATTCTGCCACCGGTTAAATGAAATTGTAAATCATTTTCTTACAGGGACAGAGTCTGCCGCTGATATTTCATGGCTCAAAAAATCTACTGCTCTCTCTCCGAAAGCAGTGGATATAGCGATTCAAATGTTCTGTTCTGATGAGGACTTAAAAAAGAAAGTATTTTCAAAAATCTGTTCCCATCTCAAAGATTTTTGAATTCCGGCTTCTTCCTTCTAATCTGCTCACCTTTCCGGTCTCACCTGTTTCTACTGGCAGGCTGCCATAGAAACGGTCCGGCATCCCGGTGAAATAATTTCGCAATGGTCAGAGAATGTTACGGTCATTCCCTCTTTTTCAAAAAATGCTTCAATTGCCGCTTTGAGCATACCCTCTTTACCATCACATGCACAAAATCCTAACGGTTCTACAACGGCTGTCTCCGCATCATGAAAGCTAATACGGTATGGCAGGCGTTGTTCATGTAACGCTGCATTCAGGTGTGCAATCTGGTTATAAGTAAATTCCTGTCTCATGAGCACCCCTCCTCTACGGTCGTATGACAACTCTCTCACATTACTTCTAGTTATATATATTATAACTCAATTTTCTGAAAATAGGAAGTAAAATGTATTTACTTTCTGTTATATTTCCATTACCATATTAGTATATTACATTAGGTCATTGTCAACGAGATAAGTTGATACTGGAAAACTTTGGTATCGAAGAACCTTTTGTTTTTTATAATATGAAATACCTGCATTTCGACGAACCGTACAGCGATTTTGTCAAACATTGGAAAGATAGTTTTTATAACCAAAAGTGAAACACACACATTAGAAATTCGGTATTTTATATCTAAAACAAAGGTCTTCGATACCAGAAGTTTTCCGGGGACAACGTATCCTTGTGCGGTCAATACCTGAGTATATTAAATCAAAAGAGGAGAATGTTATGTATGAATGTCCCAATTGTGGAGGAAATCTGAGGTTTGATATTCCAACACAATCACTTTTCTGTGACTACTGTCACACGCAGCTGAATCCTTACAGCTATCAGAAGGATCACGATGCTGTGGAGACATCTACTTATGATGTCAACATTTTCACCTGTCCGCAATGCGGCGGTGAAATCTTAAGTACCGAGAATGCTGCAACCGGATTCTGCAGTTTCTGTGGTGCTTCTACGATTCTTGACAGCCGGATTGCCAGGGAAAAACGTCCGGACTACATTGTTCCTTTCCAGATTACCAAGGAGGACTGCAAGAAAGCTTATGGCAAAATGATGCGCCATGCCATTTTTGCCCCTAAGGAACTGAAAGACCCGCGCAATGTAGACAATTTCCGTGGGATTTATATGCCTTACTGGGTATATAACATTACCCACGAAGGTACGGTACAGCTGCCGGCTGAAAAAAGCCACCGGGAAGGCAACTATATTGTAACCGACCACTATAATCTGCTCTGCCAGACGGATGCCTATTATAAAGGGCTCTCTTATGATGCGTCTTCTTCTTTTTCGGATGTTATCAGCGAGAATATTGCTCCCTTTGATGTGCGCGGCATGAAAAGTTTTACTCCGTCCATTCTGTGTGGTTTCTATGCTGATACTGCCGATGTGGACAGCGATATTTATCTGGAGGACGCAAAAGCCATTGCCAATGAACAGACTTATTCCAAAGTCAAAAAAATACCTGCCTTCCAGGAATTTAATTTTATTTATCCGGAAACAGAACATTATATGAGTTATGCATTAAATACGGAATGCAAGGAAGCTGCCAGCGCCATGCTTCCGGTATGGTTCTTATCCTACCGTAACAAAGACCGCGTTGCCTACGCTACGGTCAATGGACAGACCGGAAAGGTTGCTGCTGATATCCCGGTAGATAGCCGTAAATTTTTACTCGGTTCCTTTCTACTGGCTATCCCGGTTTTTCTGCTTTTAAATCTTTTCTTTACCATACGGCCTGCTTCAACCCTGATACTTTCTGCGGCACTGGCACTTTTTGCCTCCATTATTTATTTTGTGGAGCTGAGCGAAATCCATAGTCAGGAAACCTATGAGAATGACAGGGGATATCAGTCCAAACAGGGAAATCTCAAGAAAGAAGCCAAAGTAAAAGTAAACTTAAAGCCCCATAAAAGCATGAAATCTAAATTCGAAAACATAATTCCTTATCTGTTTTTAGGTGTATTTGCAATTCAGGTTCTAATGGGAATCTTTAGTTCCGGCGGTTTTTCATTTTCTAAAATTGTCATGCTTATTGTTATCGGCGGTGGGGTTCTGACTTCGCTGTTTGGATTTTCCCAGTTCAGCGAAACAACCACCCGTGGAAAAATTCCGGGATTCCTAGGAGCTTTAATTTCCATTGCTGCTGCTGGAATGATTACTTTCCTGCATCCGGTTTCCGACCTTTATTACTATGGTGGTGCAATTGTATCTTTTGCCGGTATTATTTTTACGCTTCTTAGCATTTTAAAGGAATACAATATGCTTACCATGCGGAAACTGCCGCAGTTTAACCGACAGGGAGGTGATGACCGTGCCTGATACATATAAGAAGAAATACAGCTCTTTTTCTGCAAAAATAATTCTTGGCTGCCTGCTTGCATGTTTCTTCCTCTTACTTAACGGAAGTATTACCTGCAAAGCCGAAACCAAGACCTATACCAATAAAAGCACCGGTTATCAGGTTATCGTTGAGGATGATGCCAACCTTTTAACAGACGAGGAAGAAACCACCCTTGGAAAAGAGATGGCTCCGATTACCACTTACGGAAGTGTTGCTTTTAAATCCATTGATTACAATCCTTACTATTCTACTGAGGATTATACCCGAAGCTATTACCGCGACACCTTCGGTTCCACCAGTGCAACCGTATTTCTCATTGATATGGACAATCGGAACATCTGGATTCACAGCAACGGAACCATTTATGAAACCATTACGAAAAGTTATGCCAACACTATCACCGATAATGTATACAAATATGCCTCTGATGGTGATTATTACACCTGTGCATTTACCGCTTTTGGTCAGATTAATACATTGCTCGAAGGGCGAAAAATTGCGCAGCCGATGAAATATATCAGTAATGCCTTTTTAGCAGTTATCATTGCTTTGTTGTTAAACTATTTTCTGGTACGTTCCTTCTCCCGTGCGAAGAGACCATCGAAAACAGATCTTTTAGGAAAGGTATTTACACAGTGCAATATTGTCAATCCAAATGTCCGCTTTATCCGGCAATCCCGTGTCTACAGTCCGCCTTCCAGCAGCGGCAGCGGTGGCAGCAGCGGTGGCGGCGGTGGCGGCGGTGGCAGCAGCAGTGGCGGCGGCGGTGGCGGCGGTGGCGGCGGCCACAGCTTCTAATCCCAAAGACCTGCCTTTTGCCGTTTTATACCGCTATTTCATAACCTGTAGGACCTGCCACCGGCAAATTCCTGCATATGTCCGGAACTAGCAAAAATCCCATGGAGAATATTTCTGTTTTCCATGGGATTCTTTTTGACGTTTTTTATATTGATATTTTTTATACTGCTTTCTTTTCTAAATTTTTCATGATATTTAATTCACGCAGTGCATAGAAAATGGCAACGACAGCTGCAGCTGCATCTGCGATTGGTCCTGCATACATTACTCCGTCGATTCCCATAAACAAAGGGAAAATAAGAATCAGCGGCAGTAAAAACAGCACCTGCCTGGTCAGTGATACAACAATACCAAGTCTGGCTTTTCCAATGGATGTAAAGAAACCAGAAGACATTGGCTGGATTCCATTGATAAATGTCATAAACATAAAAATTCTGAAATACCGCTCTGCGAACTGGAAATATTCTGTACTTCCATCACCAAATACCGCCACCAGCTGATGTGGAAATATCTGAAATACAATAAAAAATACAACACCCACCAGCACGGATATCTCAAAGGCACGCCAAAATGTTTTTCTTACTCTCCCAAAACTTCCCGCTCCATAATTAAAGCCCCAGATTGGCTGGCAGCCCTGGGAAATTCCAATACAGATTGCCATAAATACCATATTTACTTTTGAGATAATTCCAACGCAGGCAAGGGGGATATCTGTTCCATATACAGACATTTCTCCGTAATGACGCAACGTATTATTCATGGTAATCTGCACGATTGCCATGGCTATCTGGTTGATGCAGGAAGCCATTCCCAATGCTGCAATCGCTTTCATATATTTTACCCCTGGACGAAGCATGGAAAACCGAAGTTCCATTTTTCGGAATTTTACAAAATATATAATAACAAGCAGACCTGATACAAACTGTCCGATTACAGTCGCCCATGCGGCTCCTTTGATTCCCCAGTTAAATGCAAAAATAAATAACGGGTCTAAAATCGTGTTGATAATTGCGCCCACAAGCATGCAGGTCATGGAATAGGTCGGGCTTCTGTCCGCACGAATCAGATGCGTTCCACCGGTTGTAGATACCAGAAACGGGATTCCAAAGGCTGTAATAAATGTATAATCCTGTGCATATGGCAGCACATCCGGTGTTACACCAAATAAATACAGCAGCGGATTTAAAAAAAGCAATACGATTGCTGCAATTATCACTCCACAGATAAACAGAAGACCCAGTCCTGTTCCTGCAATCTTATTTGCTTCTTCTACATTTCCTTTTCCGGTCTCCAGATTATAATTGGATGCACTTCCGATTCCAAGCAACAATGCCGTTGCCGTGCAGATAATGGATACCGGAAATGCAATATTTGTTGCGGCATTTCCAAGCATGCCAACGCCCTGTCCGATAAATATCTGATCTACTATATTATAAAGGGAACTTACCAGCATGCTGATGATTGCCGGTATTGCAAAGCGGGCAATCAGTTTCCCGATTTTTTCTTCCGCCAGCGGATTCTTCGTAGTTTCTACTGTGTGTTCCATCACGGTCTCCTTTCTTTCTCCGGCGAGGGGGAAAGATTAAAACTTAATATATATAATCAATTGGTTATTCAGCAATTAACTGTTTTTTAACGGAAAATGCCAACAGTTCTTAGGTGCATGTTTTTCTTGATTGTAAACTGTCTTTTGCCTGCTTTGACTGGAATACTGTACTGTCCGCTGGATACGGATGCCACATAAGTCCTGCAAGGGGCACTAGGGAATTTCGATTTGCAATCTGCCCAGTCTGGCAACCGGCACAAATTCACATCCATGTTCATCTGTGCCTCGCTGGTACATCCCTGTACCAGCGTTGCCTGTTGCCAGACGAAATTCCAAGTGCCCCTAACAGTCCTTAAAATGCATCCGTATTTCAGCGAACGGTGCAGTATTACTGTCAAACATGGAAAAGACTGTTTTCATAGCAAAAAGAAAAACATGTACTTTAGAACTGTGGGATTTTCCAGTCCCAAACAGGCAATTGCTGAATAACCAATGATTTTGTATTATCTTATAGGCTTTCCCCATCGCCTGCATAAAGCATTTCATACCGAACGATTGTAACACCCATTTTCTCCGAAGTCAAACCAGCAGCGGAAGAGATTTCATATGAAAAATATGTCTTTTGCAACTATACCCAAAGAATGGTATACTTAGCATAGATATGGAGGTCGTATGATACAGACAGATAAATTGGTACAATTCTATTGTGCCCAGTATAAAACCTTTGCGAAAAAGAAGCATAAAAAAACGATACCGGAAACAGGTCCCTATCCGAAGCGGATGCAGCGGCTTTCCAAAGAACTGCTGGCTATCCATTCTCCGAAGATAAAACAACCACAGCTGGAGAATTATCACCGTCAGCTCCGTAATCTTGCCTATTTTGTTTATCGGGATGCCAATCCCATTTATATTATGCAGTTTGAGACTTACCTTGTTGCTGAGCTGGTCCGTCTTGACATCAGTTCCCTGCGGGACGAGGAACCGGAATTAATTACAGAGCGTTTCTTAAACTTTTTATATCAGGAAATGCCCCTTGCAATCTGCCGGCGCACCTTAAAGGATTTGTGCCATCAGTATGGACAATTTGGAATGCGTCATCAGATTGTCGGGATGGTTCCGTTGAAACCGGAAACAGAATTTCCACAGACCAGAGGCATGCAGCGGCATTTTATCCTGCATGTTGGTCCTACCAACTGTGGCAAAACTTATCACGCATTAGAGCGTTTAAAAGAGGCTTCGTGCGGAGTCTATCTTGGTCCTTTGCGTCTTCTGGCGCTGGAAATCTATGAGAAAATGAAAGATGCCGGCATTGCCTGTACGATGCTTACCGGAGAAGAATGCATTCCGGAGGAAAACAGCCGGATTACTTCTTCTACCATTGAAATGTTAGACATGGAACAGCACTATGATATTGCCGTTATTGATGAAGCACAGATGATTGCAGACCGTGACCGTGGGCACTCCTGGACCCGCGCTATTCTGGGGGTAAAAGCAGATGAAATCCATATCTGCATGAGTCCTGCTGCCGAGGAAGTTGTTACCCACCTCATAGCCCTTTGCGAGGATACCTTTGAGGTTCGCCACTATAAACGGAAAACTGCACTGGTCTGTGAGCAAGAGGCATTTGTTTTTCCGGATGATGTCACAGAAGGTGATGCACTAATCACTTTTACCAAGCGTGCTGTCTTAGACATTGCCGGACGATTAGAACGTGAGGGAATTCGTGCCAGTGTCATCTACGGCAGTCTTCCACCGGAAATCCGCAGAAGACAGATTCGTCTTTTCTTAAGCCACGAAACAAAAGTAGTGGTTTCCACCGATGCCATCGGTATGGGACTGAATCTTCCGGTACGAAGAATTGTTTTTATCCAGACAGAAAAGTATGACGGCATTTCCACCCGCCCGCTTAATATTCCGGAGATACGGCAGATTGCCGGACGTGCCGGACGTTTTGGCATGTATGACACCGGTTATGTCAATGCCATGGGCGAGGATGCCAGAAATTATATTGCCAAACGTTTTGACCAGCCGGAACCGGTTATTAAGAAGGTAAGCCTTGGTTTCCCACACGTCCTTTTAGATATGGACGAGCCATTAAATGCCATTTTAAAAATATGGAAATCCGTAGAGCCCTCTGCTCCTTTTGAGAAAATCAGCATTGACGAAATTCTCTTTCTATATGATAAGGCATATAAAGCCCGTAAAGAAATCGATGGGTTTGAGGATAAACATACCCTCTACCGGATGCTGACCTGCTCCATTGATATCAAAAACCGGGATATCGTTGATTTGTGGCTCTATTACTGTAAAACCTATACTGCTGATGTCTCCCTTCATTTTCCATCACTGATTATGTGTAATGACAAGGGACTGATGCGTTACGAAACTTTTTATAAAATGCTGGACTTGTACCATCAGTTTTCTACCAGAATGGGAAAAATTTCTGATAGCGAGCGATTAAACCGGGAACGGGAAAAGACAGAAGATACAATTATGAAGCTTCTTGCCAAAGATAAGAAGGATTATATCCGCACCTGTAAATACTGCGGCGTAACGCTGCCGGTAGGTTATCCGTTCCGGGTCTGTGAGAAGTGTTATGGACACAGTCCCTATAAAAAAATCTGATAACAGGAGGTAATCATTATGTTTCTTTCCATTGAGTCCAAACATCCAAAATTTTATCAGGTCTTCCGGGTTTTCATCGTATTTTTTGCATCGATTCTGTATGCATGGAACCTGCGTTGTTTTGCGAAAACTGCCGGATTATTTCCGGGCGGCTTTGCCGGAGTGTCCCTGCTCTTACAGAAAATCGGGCTGACCTTTTTCCATATTGATATTCCTTATACCTTTTTCAACGTGGTTTTAAATATTTTCCCAATCTATATCGGTTTCCGGTTCCTTGGGAAAAAATTTACCTGGTACTCGATTCTTACGATTTTCTTATCCAGTATTTTCGTAGACCTGCTGCCGGCTTATGTATTTACACAGGATGTTCTTTTAATCAGTGTGTTCGGTGGTCTTTTAAACGGATTTGCCATCTGCCTGTGCTTAAATGTTGGAACTACTACCGGTGGAACCGATTTTATCAGTATTTATCTTTCTTCCCAGAAGGGAATTGATGCATGGAATTATATTCTCCTTGGCAATGTCATTATCCTTGCCATTGCAGGTGCTCTCTTTGGCTGGTCTATTGCACTTTATTCCATTATTTACCAGTTCTGCAGCACCCAGGTAATTCAGATGCTTTATAAGCGTTACAAGAAAGAGACTCTGTTTATTATTTCCGATAAATCCAATGAAATTTATCATGCGATCCGGGAAACCACCAACCATGATGCCACCCTCTTTCAGGGCATTGGCTGTTATGAAGAAAAAGAAAAGACGCTTATCTACTCCGTCATTAATACGGAGGCTAAGCGCCAGTTAATTCCTATGATACGTTCCATCGACCCACACGCCTTTATCAATATTGTAAAGACGGAGGAATTGGAAGGCCGGTTTCACAATACTCCAAATGATTAATGCATCATCCGGTATACAAAACTACTTTTCCTGATACCGGTCATAAATTTTCTCCGGTGTCATCAACGAAACTTCATCGATGAAAGCATTTCGGAATGTCATGGTACCGCCCTGACATTCCTTTGTTTTTTCTGCGGCTGCCTCGCCGCACAATCCAATAAAACTGCAGCAGGCTGATGCCGCTTCTATGGTTGCTTCTGTTCCAAGAAATGCACCCAGCATAACCGATGACATACAACCGCTTCCGGTAATATGTGCCATCATTTCATGGCCTCTTCTGCATTCAAAGACTTCTACGCCATCCGTAATCACATCCACTGCACCGGATGCAATCAGTATGGTCTTCTGTACTTTCGCATACTGTTTCATGCTTTCCACATCAACAGACTTATCTGATGCATCCACACCAGTTACGGTATTGCGGTCCTTTAACAGTGCACGAATCTCAGAATAATTTCCCCGAATGCAGGTCGGGTGAATTTCTTTTATCAAAGTCTGGCATTGCATCCGCCGGTAAGTAGAACCGGAAATTCCTACCGGGTCTAATACAATGGCATGTCCCATTTCATCCGCTTTCTTTCCGGCTTTTTCCATGGCTTCAAAATCCGCAATGGCTCCAAGATTACAGACTAATGCGGCTGCCCCTTCTGTTATCTCTTCCACTTCCAGCGGATGATGTGCCATGGTCGGCGATGCGCCTGCTGCCAGCAGAATATTGGCACAGTCATTGACGGTCACCGCATTGGTTATACAGTGAATGACCGGACGTTTCTTTTTTATCTCATGATGCAGTTCTGCAATTTTTCCGGCTTCTAATTCCATATTCTAGTTCTCCAGACTGTCTTTCATTTTTGCTAACATTCCTGATTTCTTTAAAGGAATGGTAATAATCATTGCAATAATGGTTCCGCCACATGTACTGATTAAGAATGGTACTACAAAAGTAAATAATGCAGCTGCTGTATTTCCCATTACCAGATAAGCAACCGGATAAGAAAGCATTCCACCGATAATTCCGGTTCCTACTACCTCACCGATATATGCAAATGGGAGTTTCTTTCCATATTTATAAAGGAGTCCGCCAAGAAGTGCTCCACACATACTTCCCGGAAATGCCAGTGGACTTCCCAATGCTAAAAGGTTACGGATTAAGGATGCAATAAATGCCTGGGCAAGTCCCCACCAAGGTCCTACCAGAACAGCACACAGTACGTTTACAAGATGCTGTACCGGGGCACACTTTGAGCCGAATACCGGAAATGAAAACAGGCTTCCTACGACTGCGATTGCTGCAAAAATTGCGGTTACTGTTAATTTCTTTAAGTTTGATTTGTGATTCATTTTGTCCTCTCTTCTGTTCCCATCCGAGAGGACGGGAACCTCTTAGTTTTTCTTTACTGCTTCTGCAACTTTTTCCACAATCACGCAGAGAATGACGGTAACCACCATATCCGGAAGTGTATTTCCAACCGGAGTATCAATGTGCATCAGCACACGGTAAAGCACAAATCCGATAAGCCAGACACCAAGATTACGCCACTGAAATGCCATGTCTTTTGCATTGGCTTTCTTTAAAATAAAGTAATCTGCAATCTGTACGGCAATCATCGGAGCAAAGACAGAACCGATAAGATATAAGAAATTTGTAATGTTATCCATTGGATATACAATTGCTGCAACAGTTCCGATTACCGTTACAATAATTGCTGCCCATTTCTCATTGATTTTCTCAGAAATGGATACACTGGAAACACCTGCAGAATAAGCATCCAAGAAAGTCGTTGTTACTGTTGAGAAAATGATAATCACAAGTCCTACGATACCAAATCCGGTCTTTAACATAATCTGTGCAATATCATATTCACCGGTAATAAGTGCTGCACCCATACCAATGACATACATGAAAATACTGACCAGACTGTATACAACAACGCTGACTGCGGTTGCTGCAAATGGTTTTTCTGCTTCTCTTGTATAATCACTGATTAATGGCAACCAGGAAAGTGGCATTGCTACCGCAAGCTCTACGGCTGCGCCAAAGGTAAGGCTTCCATCATCCACGATTGCCGGAATGGCTCCATTTCCAATAAAAATCACTTTAAACAATACCAGTGACAGGATAAATAATGCGGTCATTGCAATGGTATTGAGCTTTCCAAGATTGGTAAGTCCAATCAGAATCCAAAGGATAATGAGGACTCCGATAATAGCTGCCCAGAACCAGTTTGCTACCGGAATGACACCATTGGCTGCCAGTGCGCCATCATAAATCATTATGGCTGTCCATCCTACCAGCTGCAATACATTCAACGCTGCAAAAAGAAGGCTTCCCTTCTCTCCAAAGCTCATTTTTACGGTTTCCATAGCACTTCTTCGTTCTCTTGCACCAATCATCCCTGCTGCAAACATCATCAGTCCACCGATTAAGTGTCCTAATAAGATAGCTGCCATGGCTTTTCCAAATCCAAGCGGTGCAAAATAAGTTCCGGTTAAAATTTCAGCAATGGATACGCCGGCTCCAAACCAGATTAATCCATTACTGAATACAGATGTCTTCTTCTCATTCATTGGTATATTCTCCTTCTATTGCAAATGCGTGATTCATCGGGCCGCTTCCCTTTCCAAGATCCAACATGGCTGCCAGTGCGCCGGATATGTAATTCTTTGCGTACTGCACGGATGTTTCCAGGCTGCGTCCCTTGGCAAGATTAGATGCTATGGCAGATGATAAGGTACAACCGGTTCCGTGGGTGTTTGGATTGTCAATTCTCTTTCCGTGGAACCATACTGGCTCTTTGTCCTTCTGCCAGAGCAAATCATTGGCATCATTTAACTGATGTCCGCCTTTTAACAGCACGGCACAACCGAAGGTTTTACAAATGATTTCTGCTGCTTTTTCCATATCTGCTTCTGTCTTTATCTCCATACCGGAAAGCACTTCCGCTTCCGGGATATTTGGGGTTATAACAGTTGCCAGAGGCAATAATTTAGTTTTCAATGTACCGATAGCGTCATCGCTGATGAGCTTTGCTCCGCTGGTCGCTACCATAACAGGATCCACGACTATATTTTTTGCGTGGTACGCTGTCAGTTTGTCCGCAATTGTCTCTATCAGAGCACTGGAAGAGACCATTCCGGTCTTCACTGCATCCGGATATATATCCGTAAAAATACGATCCAGCTCCTCTGCCAAAAATTCTGGAGTTACCTCCATAATGTCTGTTACGCCGGTTGTATTCTGGGCAGTAAGTGCCGTGATCGCACTCATGGCGTATATGCCATTGGCGGTCATCGTCTTAATATCTGCCTGGATGCCGGCGCCTCCACTGGAATCACTTCCAGCGATTGTTAATGCTGTGTTCATACATTTGTCTCCTTTGCATTAATTTTGTATAGCGACCTAAGGTGGTGCCCCCAATCTGCCGCTGAATTGTTCAGATGAATCATTTTCTGATACGGGCTTCGGCTTGTCCTGAAATACCTTCTTTGACTATAAGAGGCTCTAGGATTTCCCGGAAGTATATCTTTTTTCCGGCAAACGGCGAAAAGTCGCATCCATGCTCCATTCCGCCTCGCCGGTACATCCATGATGCCGGCGTTGCCTGTTGCATAAGGGAAATCCAATAGCCTCTAACAGCCAAAGAAATGGTATTATCAGAACAACCCGAATCCCTTATTCACAAAAATCATCATCAGCATTTTATATAAGTAAGACTTTTTATGTCCTATCTTATGCATGATTTTTTACTACCATATTCACTTTTTGCAACAGTTCTTTCGTTCCCTCTTCGATGTCCTCACATGCGAAGATTCCACTTACAACTGCTGCTCCTGCAATTTCGCATCCTTTTAATTTCAGGATGTTATCATGGTTGATGCCGCCAATTGCGACTACGGGGATGGTGACACTCTGGCAGATTTCCTGCAGCAGGGTTAGTTCCATCGGCTTTGCATCAGTCTTGGTGCTGCTGCCAAATACGGCTCCGCTTCCTAAGTAATCTGCACCGGCTTTTTCTGCTGCCTGTGCCTGTTCTATTGTTTTCGCAGTCACTCCGATGATTTTATCTGTTCCAAGAATTTCTCTTGCACGGGTCAGCTCCATATCGGACTGTCCCACATGCACGCCATCGGCTCCTATCCTTTCTGCCAGTTCCACATTATCATTGATGATCAATGGTACCCTATAACGGTGGCAGAGTTCCAAAAGACCTCTGCCTTCTGCTTCAAATTCCGGCTCAAATAATTCTTTTTCCCGAAGCTGCACTAAAGTAACTCCGCCCTTCAATGCTTTTTCTACCTGCTCATATAAGGTCTCTCCCTTAAGCCAGCTACGGTCGGTAATGGCATAAAGAAGAAGCTGTTCTCTTGTAATATTCATATGTGATTTCTCCTCACTACCTGCAAAAACAAAAGTGCAGGACCTCTGTAAAAAAGATTCCTGCACACTAAGTAATCGCACCTGCGTTTCGTTATCTCCCTACGTTGGCATTATCCAAATCAGGTTCTGGGTTAAAGCTTCTGCTTACTCTCAGCCCGCCTGTGCGAGCACCCCGTTTTTCAACGATTTTCATTATACACATTCCCCACAAAAAAGCAAGCTATGTTTTCCATAAAATACCTTGAAAACCACAAAAAAATGGCTTAGAATTAAATCAGCTTATTATATCATTGTGCGAAAGAGAAGGATTAAGAATATCTATGAATTATGATGAAAATGT
>OLYB01001631.1_pt1 | contig 17294 bp, 15 predicted proteins | sample 1674481 | NCBI WGS metagenome assembly OLYB01 (sample SAMEA103958167, study PRJEB25191) | human gut metagenome
ACTACGATAACGGCATCAAGCTGATCGACTGCTATGGTGAGAAGATGCCGGAGGAGATTTTGCTGTTGGTGGAGGACTACATCGACGGCAAACTTCACGTCTTTGATAAGGACTGGCCGGAGCTGCCTTTCGCTCACCGGGAGCATATCGGGTGCACTGTGGACTATGTGTCCGGCCGCAACCGCTACATGGGCTATCTGATCAGTCTCGGTATCTACTCCTTCAAAGGCGTGAAGGTCGGTCTGGACTGCGCCAACGGTAGTTCCTGGAATATCGCTAAATCTGTGTTCGATGCTCTGGGGGCGGACACCTATGTCATCAACGCACAGCCCAACGGTCTGAATATCAACAACAATGCGGGCTCTACCCACATTGAGGGCTTGCAGAAGTTCGTGGTAGAGAAGGGGCTGGACATCGGTTTTGCCTATGACGGTGATGCTGATCGTTGCCTGTGTGTGGATGAGAAGGGTAATGTCATCACTGGCGACCATATCCTGTACATCTACGGGTGCTATATGAAGGAACGTGGCAAACTGCTGACCAATACCGTCGTTACCACGGTCATGTCCAACTTTGGCCTGTATAAGGCTTTTGATGAGAAGGGCATCGGCTACGCCAAGACCGCTGTGGGCGACAAATATGTCTACGAGTACATGGCCAAGAATGGCTGCCGTATCGGCGGTGAGCAGAGTGGTCATATTATCTTCAGCAAGTACGCCAGTACGGGTGATGGTATCCTGACCAGTCTGAAAATGATGGAAGTAATGCTTGCCAAGAAACTGCCTATGAGCAAGCTGGCTGAGCCTTTGAAGATCTATCCGCAGGTGCTGGAGAATGTTCGTGTGACCGACAAGAAGGCCGCACAGGATGACGAAGCAGTACAGGCAGCAGTCAAAGCCGTAGCCGAGGCGCTGGGCGATACCGGCCGCATTCTGGTGCGCGAGTCCGGCACGGAGCCGGTGGTCCGTGTGATGGTGGAAGCACCTGACCATGACACCTGCCAGAAGTATGTGTCTCAGGTTGTGGAGACTATCAAGAGCAGAGGCTACGGAGTTTGAGTGCAAACCTGAAACGAGGATGCGGAATCCTGCTGATTGCATCTGTGGTTCTTCTGTCTATCTTGGCGTTGTTGCCTGATGCGGATGCTGACCACGATGCAGGATACACTTCCTCAGAGCTGAGTATCCGAGAAACCGTAGATGGAAGCGTGACCAGCACAAGCTATGTGAATTCTGATGGGGGAATCACAGATGCCATTGACATGGGCTATGCGACCGTGTGTAGAATGCAGGATGATAACGGCCGAGTTGTAGAAGAACGTTATCTTGATGCAAGCGGAAACCCTGTGGCAAGGTATGGGGATTATTACGGATTATCGTATGAATACGATGAAACGAGTACGGTAATCACATATCTTGATGCCGAAGGTAATCCGATAATACGCAGTGACGGATATTCTATTATTGTAAGAGCGCAGGTTGGTGGCAGGGCTTCTGATGATTTCTACTACGATTTGAACGGACAGCAGGTACAGTGCTCCGGCGGATACTATGGGCTTCATCGTGGGTTTAATACTGAAGGCCAGAACACTAGTTTGACCTTTCTCGATAAAGACGGTCATGCGGTGTGTATTTCATCTGGATATGCGATTAAGACATATCAGCGTGATAGGAATGGAACTGTTGTCGGTGAGCAGTATTTTGACACAGAAGGGAATCCTGTAAGGTCTTTGCTTGGTCAGTATGGCGAGTCATACCAGCGCAACGAGCAAGGATACATCAGCCAGATCACTTATCTTGACCTAGATGGTAACCCCGCCCCTACCAATGCAGGCTATACCATCCTCAAACGTACCTATCATAGAGATGGAACAGCAGATACGGATATGTATTTTGATGCGAATGGCAACCCAAAGGCTTTGTCTAAAGGGCAGTACGGCATCAAGCGCAGTGGTGATGTGAACCTTCTGCTTGACAAAAACGGCAACATTATGCTGTGTGTGGACAACCTTCTGAATGGCTTCCCATGCATGGTTGTTGTTTTTGGCTGCGTTGTCTGTTTGCTGATGATTGTTCTTCCGAAGAGTTTAAGCGTAGTACTGACGACTGTTTATATAGCTTTCATTCTTTATGAAACACTGATGTTTCGTGAGTCAGGAGATGCAAGGACAAATCTTATCCTCTTTTCCTACGCTGGGAAGTTCTTGAAAGAGCAATCCGTGAGAGTGGGGGTCATCAATAACATCTGGCTGTTCATTCCACTTGGAACGGGGCTGCATAGATGGCTTCAGAAGAAGTGGGTGTTGCTGATTCCTTTCGTGATGTCTGTGGCAATCGAAACGACCCAGTTTATTACGGGACTTGGCATTGCAGAGTTCGATGATGTGTTCGGTAATACGATGGGCGGATGGATCGGTGTGCTGGTGGCTTGGATGTGGTTGAGCAGAAAAATGAGCTTGAAAAATAGAGCATAAGGAAGTATACATGTCTAATTTCCTTCGTTATCCTTGAAAACGAGACCTATATAGTATATATTTGAGCTGTGAGAGTTATCCTCAACGGATGCTCACAGCTTTGCCGCTCGAAACTTTGCACACCTCTACGTGGTGGGCGGCAGGCAACACAGCATGGATGCTGTGGCTAAGATGCAAGAAAATGTTGCATTATGCAGTTAAACAAAAGAGGAAGTATACAAAATGTCGATGAAACTGAAATTTTGTAGTATAAAGAATCAAAGTATATTTCAACCAGAATTTCAAAGTTTTTCTGCAAATGGATATAATGTAATTGAATTTAAAAAGCAACCACAAGCTGCAGGAGGAATTGCGGTCGTATACGCGCCTAATGGTACAGGAAAAAGTTCCTTAACAGCTGTCTTAGGCAATGAACAAACAAGAGAAGATTCATCATTTGAAGCAATCTATAACGATAATCAGGTCATTCAACCGGAAACAAAAGCGTTTCATACTATTGGTGATCAAATAAGTCGTAATGTTATAGAGGGAGAAACATCTGATTACTTAATTGGACGTGATATAAGACGGGAATATGCTCTTAAGAAGAAAATAGCGGGTGGATTTGAAACAGCATTTAATGAATTGAATTCAGAGTATAAAAGTGACTACAAGACAACAAAAGTATCGGATTATTTGTTGTCTGTTATGCAAGTGAGAAACCCAGAAGCGTATGCGTTTGTTAGAGATATTGTAAATAAACAGTCAAAGGGGAAAAGTATAGACAGAAGTCTTTTTTTAGCTTATATTCGTGATGTTCAGAAACAACCGAGGTTAGTAGAGATTAATAGGGAGAAAAAAGAATTTGTTATAAGTAATGCAAAAATAATAGAATGCCTTATGCAAATTGATTTGACACAGATTGTTGCGAACGCAGATGTAAAAGAAATTGAACAGAATGACGATGCGATAAATATTCTTGGAAAGTATAAACATTTGCATAGCTGCATTGTCTGTGATAATGACCATATTGATGGAGATTCACTACTTCAAAGAAAACAAGAAAGAAGAAAGTGTATTTATGAAAGCCTGGATGCGAAAACTAAGGGCCTTCTTAAAGATGTTGCAATGGATTCAAGGCTAGGAACAGATGATCCTTTTGAAATCAAAAATACAGTCTTAGCTTTTATTTCGTCAGGAGAATTGGATGCAATTAGCAATCTTCGAGAAGAAATATCAAACTGTGTTAATGAAGTAGTAGACGAAATGATCGTCGCATTGTTTAACATATTTGTCCCAACGCGAATGTACTATTGGTGGGATGAGTATGCAAATTTACTAGAAACACAACCAACATTAGATAGCGAAGAATTGCTTTACATTCAGGAAATTATTAGTGAAAATATTGGCCGAAATATTCGAATAGCAAGAGATGTTGACAATGATCATAATTTTAAGCTAATGCTAGATGATCAGGAACTTCTTGGGTTGGATAGAAGTGAAATGCATTTAAGCAGTGGTGAGCAAAATTTTATATCTCTCGCATTTGCACTTCTTCTGGCAAGACATTCCAAACAGGAATTTGTTGTGCTGGATGATCCAATATCGAGTTTCGATTCGGTTTATAAAAATAAAATTGCATTTTGTATTATCAAATTTCTTGAGAATAAAAAGCAAATTATTTTGACTCACAACATGGATTTGATTCGTTTGCTAAATGTTCAGTTGAAGGACTGCTTTAACTTATATATTTTAAACAATGTAGACGGTGGGCGAAATGGGTTTCTTCCAGTGAAACGAGATGAGAAAAAAATACTAATTAGTTTGTCTGATTTGGTAGAACTTTTCCAAAATAAAAACGGAAAACTGGCATCGATAATTCATGATAAGAGGCTTTTCTTAATGGCCATGATCCCCTTTCTGCGAGGATACATCCATATTATGAAGAACTCAGAAGATTTATATGGCCAGCTTTCTAGGCTAATGCACGGATTTGAAAATGGATCACTTGATATAGCTGATGTGTATAAAAAGGCGTTTGGGTATGAGGTGGAAGCTACAGAAGTAATCTCCGTTTCAGACATATTAAATGCTCCAGTTACTGGGCTTGATATTATTGATACAGACGAGTATCCGCTCTTGGCAGATACGTTAACACAAACATTGATTTATTATCATACACGTATGAAAGTTGAGTATGAACTTGTGAATATTTTTAATATACCTCATCCAGAAGGGCAAGTTCTCTTATTGACAGATATTATTCAAAAGGCATTTAGACCTGCAGCAGGGGCAACACAAGAACAAAAAGATGAGGCGAGAAATAATAGGGTGTTTTTTACTTCAAGAAAAACATTGTTGAATGAGTTTAATCACTTTGAGGGAAATATGAATATTTTCCAGCCGGCAATAGATATAACAGAAGCTGCATTGCAAAAAGAAGTTGCTGACATTGAAAGCAAATTAATACAATTACGAGCAGAGAATGTAGCAGCCCATTGAATAGAATTGTATTGCTGTTTTTTTTCCGATAGTGCTAAACTTAAGCTACATTAATACAGAAATGAGGTATCATCCTATGCCCAGAACCAAAGGCAGCAAGAACCGTGTTACCGCATCTACCGACTTCGATGCACAGATTGCAAAGTTGCAGAAAGACAAGGCGATGCTCGAAGAAGGTCTTTCCAAGACGGTCGCCCATATCGAAGAGCTGAAGAAGGACATCAAGTCTCTGCGTGAAAGTCTAAAGCCGCAGAAGGCGGAGATCAAGCAGACCGAAAAAGAAATCGCAAAGCTGGAGGCCAAGAAGGCTGCCGCTGATGCGAAGGCCGCCGAAGCTGCTAAGAAGGTTGAGGCCGAAGCTGTGCTGAAAAAGCTGCTGGCATCCGGTATGACGGCGGATGAGATTCTCGAAAAGCTGAAATAAAGTAATATGCCGTGTGGACTGTGAATTCCAGAAGTTCACACGGTTATTTTAAGAGATTGCTATTTAGTTTGTGATGGAAATAAAAGGGGGATATCCTTGATTAAGACACGCAAGGCCGGCGGAGGGCGAAAACCATCAAAGCCAGAGTACAGTGCAGCCAAGAACCTAGCACAGCAGATGGAAGCGGCTGCTGACCTTTATACGGACAAAATGAGCCTGCAAGCCATCGCAGACGCACTAGCCCTCAACCCTATCAAGGTTCGGAAACTGCTCATCACAGCCGGGGTCTACGAGTCGGATACGGCAAAACTTGTCCGGCAGACCTTCAATACCTTCAGAGAAACACAAAACTACTCCACTGCCGTCACCTCCACCATGGCTGCCTTGCGGCTGTCCCGCCCCTCTGTGACATCTTATCTGCCGTATGAAAAGGTGTGTACTTCCCGGAAGAGGCTGAGGCGGCGAATATCAGTGCCGGTGCAGAGAGGCAGCGACACTACCGAGCTGTGGTTGCGCTGAAGAAGAATCCCTGCGAGGAGAACCTCTGGAAGTGCGTGGTGGCTTTTCGGGGTTACAAGTTCAAGACCCTGTCCGGCTTGCCCTTTACCTATAAGCTGAAGAAGGGCAGGAGAGATGAGTTCACCAAGGAACTGTGGATCGACCGCAGAGAGGACAGCAAGAGCCTTGCTTGGAGCTCCGTAATCCTGGCGTATCACAATATCGGTAAAATCGGAGAGGTAGTGGACAGACCCAAGGCGCTGGGAGATATCCGGGGTGTGTCGTATATCTATGGGCTGTTCTATCGATTTGGCTTGATTGACGTGTCGAAGAAGGTTAAAGAGAAGATGACGAAGTGATAGGGACGTAGGTATAGTTTGTGATAGAAATAAAAACTGCCCTCCGTGGATACCACAGAAGGCAGTCAGTTGGCTTATTCCCATTCCTCATCCCGGGCTCGGAGAAGATCCTGTACTTCTTTTTCTGTTGCCGGGCGGATGGCAGGCCTGTTCTGATAGACCGTTTTGCCGCAGTCTGGGCAACGGTCGGGCAGCGACTCTGCCTCAAAGCAGTAATGGCAGACATCGCAGAAATAGTAGCTTACGGCGTTTTGCACTTCCTTTGTCATGTAGGAGTTTATATGTCATCAGGACATTTTTCAATTCCAAGGTAGTCCTCAATACTAGTGATGCCCTCACCGGCAAGATCGGCAATGTCATCGAAGGGAATGATGACCGGCAGCTCTTTCTCAATGCCCACAGCTTTTCTATCACTGTCCTGCATGACTTTCAGTTCTCGATAAACTGGGTCGATCATAACAACTGTGCCAGTCAGACTTATGTACTTGCCGGTACTTTCTGCGGCCTTCATAAAGTATCGCACTACGACCTTCATACCTTTTTTGACCTGCAGGAGCTTGTCGGATAGAGCGTCCTTCTCCTCATCGGAAAGTTCGACTTTCTTCACCAGCAGCTTGCTGGCTCCCTCGCTGGAAATTTCATCATCGAAGCCACGCAGCGCAGAAAAAGGGCTGAATATCTTTGCCCGGTTTGAGAGTGCCATCCGGGGATACTTTACGGGTGGCTCTGGGCGGCTGAGATGGAGGATGTCTGCATACTTCTGTGCGACGTTTCGTCCTCCTTTGGTATTCCTGAAGTCTGCCATAGAATTCTCCTGGTTGCATTATTTGGCCTTATGACCGCCTATCTGGCCGTTACGCTCTCGCATAGTGGCACCTTCCAGATAGTTGATGCCCTTCAGAACAGCGTTTTTCCCGAACTTCTTCTTAATGCCGAGCATGGTCGCCTGCAGGGATTTCTCCCGCTCCAGCTTGCTGGTATCAGTGAACAGATCTACTTGCAAGATGCCCTGATCCTTGACCACACGGTTTGCTGCGATTGTTATTCTCCGCACAGTTAGATTTCTATTGGCAATGCGGTCGAACAGTTCCGTGGTAGCTGCCATCAGTTGGCTGCTGAGATTAGTCGGGTTATCCAGCCGTGTACTGCCGTGGGCACCCTTCGGAACAGTGCGGCCATAGTGATCGATATGGACAGGACCGTGATAGCTGCCCTTGTCGCAGTTCTCCCGGTCGTAGCCGATGTCCAGTGTCAGGCTGTCCGTGACCAGCCCCTTGTCCGTGAGCTGGAATACCAGACTGTCGGTCATCTCCTGGACGATGATCCGAGCCTTATCATAAGGATAAGGACAGGAGAGTACTTGCCCCTCGGACAGGCTGTTGGTTTCGGGGCGATAGGCGTTAATCTCCTTCATCCCGCAGGGTTCCAGTCCCCAGGCATGGTCGATAAGGATCTCAGCGTCTATGCCGAACTCCTTATATAGTATCTCAGGGAAGTGAATGCTGGCTCTTGCCAGTTCACCCATCGTATGGACGCCATGTTTTTCCAGCCTGCGGACGGTGCCGGGCCCAGTCTGCCAGAAATCGGTGAGCGGCTTGTGATCCCAGAGCAGATACCGGAAGGATTCTTCGTCAAGCTCTGCGATGCGGACACCGTCCTTGTCCGGTGCAGCGTGCTTGGCGGTGATGTCCATTGCCAGCTTTGCCAGGTATAGATTGGTGCCGATCCCGGCGGTGGCGGTGATGCCGGTGGTGTACAGTACCTCCCGGATCATGGTCATGGCGAGGTCGTGGGCAGACATTTTATAATGAGTAAGGTATGCGGTGGCGTCGATGAATACCTCATCGATGGAATATACCACGATGTCCTCCGGGGCAATGTACTTGAGATAGATGCTGTAAATCTGCCGTGAGATCTTCTCATAGTACGCCATCCGGGGTGGTGCCACCAGATAGGATACCTCAAGAGAGGGATCGGCGGCGAGGGCAGTGGCATCGTAGGACGCAGCCGCAAGAGAGGGAACACCATCTTTGTACACAGCGGTCTTGTTCCGGATGGCATCTCGCAAACGACCGTTGTTGATCTCTTTGACACGCTGCACGACCTCGAACAGTCGAGCTCGACCGGGAATGCCGTAGGACTTCAGCGATGGGGACACAGCCAAGCAGATGGTTTTCTCCGTGCGACTGGCATCGGCCACGACCAGATTGGTGGTCAGCGGATCGAGATGCCGTGCGGCGCATTCTGCCGAGGCATAATACGACTTGAGGTCAATTGCCAAATACGTGCGCTGCGCCATGCTATGTCCCTCCCTTTCCGTGGTGGATTTCGCAATGTTATTTGCTTGCTTTTTCAAGTTCCCTGATTTTTTTCTTTAAGAGAATCGATTTCCTGTGTTTGCCGATGGAAAATCTCGCGGTTAGCTTGCTCGTTCTTGTTATAGACCAGAGCAAGAAACACCAGAGCCAGACGAAGTTCCTCGTCTGGAATGTTCTTGCAGGCTTTAATCATTTCATCTTGGTCGGTAATCTCGGCAAGTGTACTCAGTTTCTCAAAGATGGTCATTGATAACCCCCTTTTGTTGGATGAGCTTATTGTGCCGTCCGCTCCACATACCAGCGGCCAAGCCGTCCGGTGAAGCGAGGGTCGATGTGTTCAAAGAACAGGTGCTTCTCCTGTCCTTGGATCAGGACAGTGAAACAGTCGCCATTGCAGTCGTTGTCTGCGGTTCCTGCCGGCCGGAAGTCCCGGACGGTTTCGATAGGGAAGGTTCTGCCGTCCGCCCAAGTGATGGATGTTGGCTGCATATAGCCTGTTGAATCAAACTCCGAGGCGACCTTTACATAGACACGCTCGATTTTGATTCGTTTGGGTATCGCCATGTAGGTCACCTCCGATCCTTAGTGCTTGGCCCGTAGGAAGTGGTTGTCGATATCAACGGGCAGTTGGAGGTGCTCACCGCGGCGGATCAGGCTGTACATCTTAAACGCAAAAAAAGGAGCTGGAATGCAGAGTTCTTTGGCAACGCTGAAAAAGTCGGTGTTGCCGGAGTGAATCAGATCCAGCACCTCCGCATCATCCAGCAACAGATCGGCGGCGAAGAAATTGGCCTCCCTTTCCAGTCTGCCGGTGGCCTGATAAATGTCGAAATCCTGCATGGCCTGACACCGCAGGTGGTTTGAGTGCTCAAAGATATGACCCAGTTCGTGGCCGGCAATGACACGCTGTTCCTCGTAGGGAAGATGAGGATTGACTGCTATGTATCGCACACGATTTACAATCGTAGCGAAGCCACGCAGACCATCCGCATCGAGTGATCTGGCAGACCAGAGCTTTGTGTTGGGCAGCGCATCAATCAACTCAAAAGGGTCTCGGGTACCATATTTCTGAATCAGTTTTTGAGTATCGTCAAAGGTTTGAAGTTGTGTCATTCTTTCACCAACTTTCTGGCAGAAGATCAGGTGCCGTTATCTTCGGCATTTTTCCGGTATTTCTTCGGCGTGAACTTTTCACGTGCCACCTTCTTGGAATCCATAAAGATCCGCTGCATTTCAATGGCAAACGCCTTCTGATCTTCCGCTGAAAGAGAACCGCCGGCGAATAGCTCACGAGTCTGGCTGAGAATCTCGCTGGCCTGTGCCTGACCGCGCCGCCCGTAGAGGAAACTAACCTCGGTCATAAATTCCTCATTTTCGGTCATCAGATAATTGACGTCCGTTTCAAGCAGCTCGGCCAGCTTTGCATACATATCGCGTGTGCGGGGATAGGTGGTACCGGCCTCATAACCGCCAATGGTACGGCGGGTTACGCCCATCTGTTTCGCAAGTTCCTCCTGAGACCACCCCTTCTGTGTGCGGAGGTCTTTTAGTTTTTCCCCGAAGTTCATTGCTAGTGCTCCTTTCCCTAGATGATGTTTTCCCTGGACGTTTGCTCTAAATGTGTTATTGACAAGAGCTAAGAGCGTTGTTATAATCGAAACGGGAAAACAAATTTCACATTTATTATATCAATGGGAAAATAACCTGTCAAGAGGTTTGCGTTATAATGAGAAGCTTATTTTCTCATAGTGTGCAAAAGATGACACAGCAAAGAGGCCGATAGAAGACGAGGGGGCGAGGAATTGGAGTGCTTTTCGCATGATAGGGGACCGGCTGTCCGTATAGCTAGACCGGAAAATCCCAATGAAATAGATGAATATGTGAATCCGTTCTGCACAGAACTGGACGAGATCGGATCATTTTAGAGCTACTGTATCGGGCACTTTGAGCACGAGTGGTTGGATGCGCTGGGTCAGATGATCGCAGAGGGGCGAGTTCCGATTACGGATGCACCGAGGGTGGATGATCCGACAGAGTTCCGCCACATGGATAGCGGGTACATTCATAGGATGGAGTTTTCACGTCTGGATCGGGGGCACTTCTATGCGGATGCCATCGTATAATGAAGCCAACGGATTAGAAAAGATGCGTAGTTTTGTTGAAGCAGCAACAATCAACAGGAAAGATTGATTTTGAACGCACCTGACCATGATGCTAGCTAAAAGTGTATACATCGTACTCAAGGTGTCGCTGTTTCTCCGATACGGTGTCGATACTGCTCCGATTTATGCAATTTTTACAGAGTACAGGAATGCTGAGTAAAAGAGATAACCAGAAATACTAATTATCCACTTTGCAGTCATGCGTAATCATGGCTACTGTCACAGCCGGAGCATTTTGTCGGCGTTGACAAAATGCTCCGGCCATGATACTGATCAATAAGATTAGGTTGACATACAATGAGGCTGTTGTATACGAAACTTTGACGTACACTTAAAGCAAAGTGTCAAAACTTATTTTGCTGTGAGCGCGGACATACTTATGAGCAGGCGATGGACAGATTGACGGTGTCTTTTGCCAAGCGGTGATAAAACTGCCACTTAAAATTATAGCGAGGTATCCTCCATTTTTATAATGGAGGATACCTCGCTTTTTATTTATATACAGACTATTTATAATATAATACCACATAAGCCAACATTTTTCAACAAATCATGTAATATTAAATTATACTGGATTTGAAATTGTTGATTTCACCAGATATACGGGATTTTTTTGTCGACAAAGCAAGCAACATGTGATACTTGTTAAGAAATCACAGCTATAATCAGAAGGGAGTTTCATATGCCAAGACGAGGAGAGAACATTCGTAAACGTAAAGATGGTCGTTGGGAGGGTCGGTATATCAAGGGCCGAAAGCCTGATCGGACAGCGATTTGGGGATATATATATGGCCATACCTACACAGAAGTAAAAAAGAAAATGACAATCCGCAAGGCCGAGGTTCGAGCCTGCGCATTGTCGGAACAGAATCCAACATTTCAGGAGCTTTCTCATAATTGGGAGGGCTCCATTTCTTTAGGGGTCAAAGCGTCGACAATTACACACTATCAGTATACTTTGGAGCATTACATTCTTCCTGTACTTGGCGACTATCGTGTGCAAGAGTTGGATGAATATACCTTAGAAAGGTCATTGCTTGAGATTATCACGCCAACAGACAACAGCCACAAAGCATTAGGGGCTACTATGGCGCGCGAATGTCTTGTGCTTGTACGCCGCATTTGCCGATATGCAGCACACTTGCACCTTATGCGGTCACTTGAGATTGATGTTAAGATGGCAAAACTATCTATGGCTACGCCTGCTACGCTCAGCAAATCTGAACAGCAATGCTTGCAGAGCTATGTTGAATTTGCCCCAACTACTCGGAAACTTGGTGCACTGCTCATGATGCAGATGGGACTGCGCATAGGTGAAGTCTGTGGTCTACAGTGGGCCAACTTTGATTTAGAACATGGCATTTTATCCATTGAACGGACAGTAAAACGAATTTATGTAGGCGCAGGCCAAACGAGGGTTGTCATTCAGTCGCCAAAAACGCGAAGCTCCGAGAGAAAAATCCCGATTCCTCACGGCATTTTGGGTATGCTGAAGCAGTTGCAGCAGAAAGAAAGCTGCAAAGTCTGGTTTTTGTCGGGCAATGAATCCAAACCTGTTGAGCCTCGTTGCTACCGGAAAAGCTTGCGCTGCTATTTAAAAAGTGCTGGCGTCACGGAAGTGAATCCGCATGCTCTGAGACATACTTTTGCAACGACCTGCCTGCAAGCAGGTTGCAACATAAAAACGTTGAGTGAGCTGTTGGGGCATGCCAGCTCTGACATTACATTAAAGCGTTATGTGCATACCTGTTGGGAGTGGAAGCAGAATGAGATAAACCGCATTTTCCAGTAATTGATGGTCAGTCAAAGGGGCAACGGCAGCATAACCACCTATCTTCGCTGTTTTATGGTATAAGTTCTCCATTATAAAAATGGAAGACACCTTGCGAGGAAGCGAGGTGGACAATATGGCGCTGGATCTGTACGCACATAACGCAAAGGCCTATGCGGCTGCTTGCGAGATGATGGACAAGTATGGCAAGGCGGCAATTGTCCATCCGACAGGCACCGGCAAAAGCTATATTGCGTTCAAGCTCATTGAGGACCACCCCAATGAGGCGATTTTCTGGCTTTCTCCGAGCGAATACATCTTTAAGACCCAGCGGGAGAGCTTACTGCACCAAGACCCGGACTTTTCGCTGCAAAATGTACATTTCTACACCTACGCCAAGCTTATGTGCAGTACGCCGGAGCAGCTTGACCAGATAGCAGAACAGAACCCCACCTACATTATACTGGATGAGTTTCATCGAATTGGCGCAGAATTTTGGGGCGAGAGCACACAAAAGCTGCTGGCTCTCTGCCCGCAGGCTAAGTTGCTGGGGCTGACCGCCACCAACGTGCGTTACCTCGATAATAACCGCGACATGGCCGAAGAACTGTTCGACGGTCATGTTGCATCTGAAATGACCCTGGGCGAGGCAATCGTCCGGGGTATTTTGCCTGCCCCGAAATATGTGACCACGGTTTTTAAATACCAGCAGGACTTGGCGCGGTATCAGTCGCGAGTTGACAATCTGCGCAGCCCGGGCATTCAGGATGTGAACCAGAAATATCTGGACGCCCTAAAGCGCGCCCTGGAGCAGGCGGACGGACTGGACAAGGTCTTTGCCCGCCATATCACCAATAAAAGCGGCAAGTACATCGTGTTTTGCTCCGGCAAGGAACACATGGACGAGATGATTGCCCATGTGCCGGAGTGGTTTTCGGCTATTGACACCGAACCAACCGTTTACAAAGCACTGTCGGACGACCCTGCCACAGACAAGGCGTTTACGGCCTTTAAAGCAGACAACAGCAAGCACTTAAAGCGACTGTTCTGTATTGATATGCTCAACGAGGGGGTCCATGTTGAGGGTATCTCGGGTGTTATTCTGTTCCGCCCAACGATTTCACCTATTATCTACAAACAGCAGATTGGCCGCGCTCTGACTGCAGGGGATAGCACGACACCGCTTATTTTGGACGTCGTCAATAACTTTGAGGGGCTGTCCAGCATCAGCGGCTTGCAGGACGAAATGACCGCAGCCGTGCAACGCCTGTACGCCAACGGCGAAGGAGATAAGGCCGTCACCGATCGCTTTGAGGTTGTGGAGCAGGTACACGACTGCCGTGTACTGTTTGAGCAGCTGCAAAGCAGTCTGTCATCGACCTGGGATCACTACTTCTCCGAGGCAAGCATCTACTATGCCGAACACGGCAATTTGGACATTCCTCGGCGCTACAAGACGCCCATGGGCTTGAGCCTTGGCGCATGGCTGCAAATTCAGCGGCAGGTTCGCAGCGGCAAGCGTGCCGGGAGCCTGACCCAGCAGCAGATTGAACGCTTGGACAGTATAGGCATGCGCTGGGACAACTACAGCGACTTGGCTTGGACAAAAGGCTATGAAGAAGCCGCACAATATTACGCCAAGCACAGCAACCTCATGGTGCCTGTGGAATGGAAATCGAAAGATGAATTCCCATTGGGGAACTGGATTTCCAACAAGCGCACTGAAAAAGCCGCTGGCAGACTGGACGCGGAGAAGGTGAGCCAATTGGAGAACATTGGCATGGTCTGGGATGCCTTCAGCGAAAAGTGGGAGCAGGGCTTTGCAGCTGCGGCGAAGTATTATGCTGACCACGGCAATTTAGTCGTGCCTGTGTCCTACACCACAAAGGATGGGCTGCGTTTGGGAGTCTGGGTTAGAAACCAGAAACAAACTTATGCCAACGGAATGTTGCAGTCTGAGAAGGCTGAACGGCTGGAAAGCATTGGAATTCTTTGGGAGCAAAGCAACTTCGACTTCAAGTGGAATGCGGCTTACGAAGCGGCCAAATTGTATTTTGAGGAAAACGGCAGCCTGAATGTGCCCATCGGCTATACAACCCCTGACGGTATAGCTTTGGGCAAGTGGGTGGCCCGCCAGCAGTATGCTTACAAAAGCCCGAACAATAGCAATTGCAAACTGACTCCGGCGAGGGTCACTTTGCTAGAAAAGATCGGTATGCAGTGGGAAAAGACCGACCCGTGGCAGCATAAGTACGATTTGGCGTGGGACTATCTGCAAATGCACGGCAACCTGCAAATCCCGGCCAAATATAAAACAGCGGACGGCATCTGGCTGGGCCGCTGGTTGTACGACCAAAAGGTTTTACTGCGCAAGCAGTCACCCCGGCTAAGCGCCGAACAGACAAATAAATTGCGGAAGCTGCTGGATGAGGGTACGGCAGGTAAAGCATGTTAAGTAAAAAATGATAAGGCGGAGAACATGGCAGTTGCGGTAGAAGAAAAGATAAGCACAGAAGGGACCTATTCCATTTACGATTCCAATGAATGGGATAACGAAGTGATTCACCAAGCGATTCAGGAGCATCAATATCACTTATCAGACCGGCAGAAGCGATATGTTGGCATTAAGCGTGTGATTGATACATGCATTGCGGCTGTTGTGTTGCTGATTTTAGCAATACCGTTTTTGTTGGTTGCAATTTTGCAAAAAATCAGCAGTCCTACAGAATCCGTATTCTTCCTGCAAGACCGCGTAGGACTTCACGGGAAGGTATTTAAAATCATCAAGTTCAGAACGATGAAGTCCTCAGCGCCGCACAACACGGCCACTGCTGATTTAGAAAATGCAGAGATGTATCTTTCTAAGTTTGGCAAGGTTCTGCGCCGTTTCAGCATTGATGAGCTACCGCAACTCTTTAATGTACTCTGCGGTCAGATGTCACTGATTGGTCCACGTCCACTAATTGTGTCAGAGTACCCGGCGCAGTACTTACGAGAGTTCTACGGTATATATGAAGTCCGTCCTGGCATTACAGGCCTGGCTCAGGTCAATGGCCGCGACACGTTGAACGATGTGGACAAGGTGCGGTATGACCGCGCCTATACTCGCAATATCTGTGCACGGCTGGATGTAATGATTCTGCTGAAATCTGTTGGTTATGTGGCTAAGCAGGAGGGAATCGTCGAGGGAAAACAGCCCAAGGTTCCAGGATTTGCTGTATTTGTCAATGAAAATGTAGAAAAAGATATTGAAGATAGCTTGAACAATTGAAGAAAGAGGAGTTTGCGGTAATGACACATGTATTTATTGTAGGCAGTAAAGGAATTCCTGCGCAGTACGGAGGGTTTGAAACGTTCGTCGAGAATCTGACGGCGGGAAAGCAGAGTCCTGAAATCGTGTATCATGTTTCCTGCATGAACAATGATGAAAAGCATTTCGAGCATAATGGAGCCGATTGTTTCAATGTTCGAGTACCACTCCCGGGGGCACCGGGCCGCATATTCCACGTTGGCCTTGTCTTGACACAAGTAGAAGAATGGGCCAAAAGCCATCCACAAGAAAAGGTTATCGTCTGTATTTTAGGCTGTAGAATTGGACCTCTGTTGATTCCTCATGCTCATAGACTGCACAAGCTGGGAGCAAAAGTCTACTGTAATCCGGACGGTTTGGAATGGAAACGCAGCAAATGGAGTGCACCAGCTAAGATGTTCCTGCGTTACTGTGAAAAATGCTTGGTTGAGAACAGTGATCTTGCAATTTGCGATTCAGTAAATATCGAAAAATATATAAAAGATACTTATGGAAGCCGTGTAAAGGATACAACATTTATTGCCTATGGTGCATATACAGATCGCTCTCAGTGCAGCGAAGAGAAACTGACCGAGTGGTATCAGCAGTTCAACATAAAGCGCGGAAGTTATTACCTGATTGTTGGCCGTTTTGTACCGGAAAACAATTATGAGACCATGATTACAGAATTCATGCGCAGCAAGACAACCAAGGACTTGGTCATCATTACAAATGTAGAGCATAACAAATTCTATGAGCAACTTCGTGAGAAAACTGGATTCGAGAAGGATAGCCGTATCAAATTTGTAGGCACAGTATACGACCAGGATCTGCTGAAAAAAATCCGTGAGGAAGCTTACGGTTATCTGCATGGTCACGAGGTGGGAGGCACAAACCCTAGTCTGTTGGAAGCACTGGCCAGCACGAAATTAAATCTGTTGCGAGATGTTGGCTTTAATAAAGAGGTTGGAGAAGATAGTGCCTTATACTGGAATAAGGACCCGGGAAATTTGGCATCCTTGCTGGAAAAGGCGGATGCATTGGACGCTGATACCATTGCACAGCTAGACAAAAAAAGTACAGAGCGTGTAAAGAGTGCTTATAGTTGGTCCAAAATTGTAAGAGAATATGAATCTGTATTCTTGAGGTAATCTTTAGGGGGAACATAAATTCTATGCGTATTTTACATCTTTCGCTTGGGCTACCGCCGTTTCGTACAGGAGGATTAAATCGTTATTGTGCCGATTTGATAAGGCAGCAAGTTGAAGATGGAAATGACGTTGCGCTGTTGTATCCAGGGGAGTTCTCCTTTTTTTCGCATACCAAAATTGTTAAGCAGAGGGATCGTCGACTTTCACTGTATAAAATTATTAACCCGTTACCATTACCATTAACTAATGGAATATCTGAACCAGGCCGATATATGAAACCATGTTCAAAGGACATATATAGAGCGTTTTTGAACGAATTTAAGCCTGATGTGATTCATGTACATACTCTTCAGGGATTTCATAAAGAA
>OLYB01001632.1_pt1 | contig 17277 bp, 14 predicted proteins | sample 1674481 | NCBI WGS metagenome assembly OLYB01 (sample SAMEA103958167, study PRJEB25191) | human gut metagenome
AAACGGAAGGGCGGATTCGATCCACTGTCTGCTTCCATTTTCATCATCCGCAGCATAAAGTACGAACACAAACAGTTCTCCCCGGATATCCAGCACGCCGTCTCCCGGTCTTACATCCCACGACCGAAGCTGCACGCTGTCCCATAAAATCTCACCGATGTTCGGTTTGTTGGAAGATAAGCTGATCTCTTCTTTGATCCGGAAAATGTCTTTTTTCTGTACTGCCATGGAGAGCGGCTCAATCTTCTTTGTACGCACACTGACATCCGGCATCTCTTTCACTTCCACGGCCGCCTGCGTATCATAAAGCTCCTCAACGGATGCTTCAAACGTCACGAGTGCCTGGATACTGATCTTTCTGGAATTGATCAGACTGATCCGAATATCCTCGGTTTTCCATTTCAGACTGACATTATCTCCCGGCTTTGCCCCTTCCAGGTTCAGCTTTTCCGAAAACGGCAGTTTTGCCTGAAGACGGTAAACGGGATGCTGTTCTCCTTCCGCCAGGCAGAGCATCCACACTTCCAGATTTCCGCTTACCAGAATCTGATTTTCCATGATCTTGCTCTCTTCTACCCGGACTTTTGCACGGTGCTGGATGATTCCTGTGACATCTGCTTTACTGTCCGGGACATTCAGATCTTCTTCCAGCGTGATCTGATTCATTGCCTGACTTCTCTGACGGCTCATCCGAATTTTCTTTTTGACGATTTCCATAAAAAACTCCTCTCGCATCATCTCAAATCAATGTATGCGAAAGGAGTTCCCCTTATTACGCTTTATGGTTCAAACGTGACCTCCTGATCCATGTTCTCGATCAACAGGATGATGCATGGATACGATGCCTCCGCTGCCGCCTGCTCTTTCTGTGGCGGGATCAGTGTGGTCGTCACATGCAGCCCGTCGCCCATAAGCTCCACGGCATCGGCACGGATGCTGTATCCGCCGGTCGGCTGCTCGCCGTATCCCCGGATGATGTATCTGCCTTCATCGCCCTCCCAGGTCATTTTGATCTCTTCTTTTTTATGCTCTTCGATGATCTCCTGTAACTTCTGCGGTGCTTTGTCAAAAGCAACCACCTGAAATGCAACGGAAATCCGCTCTTCCTGTGCTCCACCCGAGAGGCATCCGCTCATCCCGGCAAAAAGAAGTATCCAGCATAACAATACGATGACCTTTTTTGCTGTTCTGATCATTTTTTGCCCTTTTCGCTTCCTTGGAACAGTATACGGTCTGTCTTTTTTATTTATGCCTGAACGAAATATTTCCGCTTTGATCTGCCCGGAATATTATTTGCATGCCTCAACTTCGATGGATTCACCGAAAATCTCGATCGCCTTTACCTGACTGATGTCGATCGGCACGCGAAAGTCAAAATTGAGTTCTCTGGAAACTTTCACAGCATCTGCTGCTTCGTCATCACCGGAAAGTTCACAGTCCGCAATCCCCATTTCATAGTATTCTTCGGATAACAGACTGCCGTTTTTCAGGCGGATATGGACGTTGTCAAAATACTTGCCGGAATCTTTCTGCGACTGCGGCAGTGTCATATAAATCGAACATCCCATCGGAGAGAGCACTATGCGATTAATCTTGACGTCATCTTCTCCATCAGAGACGGTCTGATCACAGACCTTCTTATAGGAAATATCCTTTGCCTGATCCATATCCACAGTAAACTTCCAGGTTCCGGAACAGATGGAAACCGGATTCTCCAATATCCCGGAATCTTCCGAAGCGGAATAAGCAGATACTTCATCATCGGTACTTTCTGCCTCGTCTTCTGTCCCATCCTCCTGATAGTAACCGAAATCCTCGAAGGTAAATTCATACTGATCGCTGTCAAACCCGGCTTCTGCCGAATAATTTGTCACATAAACAAACTGGTTTGAGGCAAGACTCTTGTCGTCCTCCTGATAATAATAAGTGCCACTTGCCATCAGATCCTGCTCTGCATTCACATCGGTATTCAGAAAGCTATAAGCATGTTCCTCCTGTGGTCCGCCTGCTGTCACAATCTGATCCTGCTGCTTTAACGTCCCCTCCACGATCATGGAAAAACGGTTGCCGCTCTTGATCAGCCCTTTCAGATCCAGACGGATATTATCGTCCTCGTAGACTGTACCTGCGGTTGTCACAGCCATGTCTGTCAGCTGTTCCAGATCCATCACCGCACTGTCTGCGACATGGTATTCTTTTGCATGTTTTTTAAAGAATGCTTTGAAATTCTCCGCTCCCATAAGTGCATAAGCAGCCGCTCCGACCGTACCGAAGGTAAACAGCAGAAAGCTTGCCGCAACTGCCCCATAGCGTACAAAGCGATATTGCCACCGGCGTTTCTGTTTTTTAACCAGCCCGTCCATTTTCCGGTAAAAATCATCGGACAGCTGAATATCCTGTAACTCTTCTTCTGAAGGCAGAGCATCCATCTCCTCTTTATGGTAGCTGCAAACTGCTTCTTTTAATAATTTCTCAAATTTCCTGTCGCTCTCTTTCATATTGCAGCACCTCCTTCATTTTCTTTTTGGCACGATACAGGCGAATCTCCACGTTCTTTTTGCTGATATCCAGAATCTTTGCAATCTCGCCGTTGCTGTATTCATGAAAATAGCGAAGCTCCAGCACCAGACGAAGCTTCTCCGGCAGAATCTTCATTGCCTCTAAAAGCTCCTTTTCTCCCTCTTCCTGTATCACATTTTCCAGCGGCTGATCCTTCTCGCCATGGAGTGCATAATCCACTTTCTCCAAATCGGACTGGAGACCGCTTTTGGATACACGCAGCATATCCAAACATTTGTTTTTTACAATGATCACACACAAGCTTGTCATCTCCTGCGATGTCAGATGCCGATAAGTGTCATATTTCTCTGCGAGTTTTACAAATGCACCGTGAACGGCATCCTCCGCTTCTTCTTTGTTTTTCAGAATTTTCAGAGCTACATAATACATGGTGCGGTAATTCTTCTCATAAATCTGCCCAAACTCCAGTTTTGTGTTTTCGTCACCAAGCCCGCTTATCAGTAGTAACATTTTTTCTCCCCTTGCAGCCATGCTGCTTCTTATTATTCAAGAGTGCCTCTGGCATTCTTACTGCGAGGTGCACGTCATGCATCGCATGAGATATTCTTCTGTGCACCTCTGCAATCCGCCGGAGGCTATATCAGATGGGAGATGGATTCCCGTTACTGATACAAGCTTGCTACCCGCCGCCGACAGAAACGGGAGTCATCTTTCATCTGATATAACGATCCCTGTTCTTATTTTGCTACAAAATTTGTTCTATAAAGTGTAAAACTTTCGCTGTGTCAAACTTTTGTTCTCCAAAACTTGCTGCCGGCATCATGCCAAGCAGTGAATTTGTCACAAAGCATCCGTTACACTTACTGATATCCTCCGGATACAGTTCTTTTTCTTCCAGAAGTACTCCCCTTCTTCCGGCTTCTTTTATAACATATCTCCGCATCACTCCCGGCAGCATCCCGCTGCTGACGGGCGGTGTGACCAGTTTATCATCCTGAATAAAAAAGATGTTTGTCGTACAGCCCTCGCTGATCTGCCCTTTCTGATTGAGAAAAATCTTTTCATCCAGCCCGCTTTTTTTTGCATTTCGCTTTTCCATAATGTTGTCTGCAATCCCAAGCGTCTTATGGTATGTGAGCGGTGAAGTCTCATTTCGTCTGATTTCGGAAAATCCAAGCCGAAATCCTTTCTGATACTGTTCTTCTGAGTAAGTGTTTTTTCTCAGTCCAAACAACTTATTCTGTGCCGTCACTGTGATCTTGAGTGCTCCGTGCTGCTTTTCTTCCGACTGTGGGCAGGCATTCAGATAAGCAAGCACTTCCTTCTCCTCTACGCTCTGGTCAATTCCGAAAAATGCAAGGCTGTCACGCAGCCGCTCCAGATGCCAGGCAAGCAGCTGCGGTATGCCTTCTTCCACAGCGATCGTCTCAAAGGCTCCGATGCCAAAGTAAAACCCGTCATCCGCCAGAACCGTTGATCCGCTGCTTTTCTTTTTTTCTGTTTTATTCTGCATTTCCTGCCCCTTTCAGATACGCTCCAGAAAAGCTTCGAGGTCTTCGACCGTATCCACGATCCATTTTGCACCGCACGTTTCCAGTTCTTCCCTGCTGCCGTATCCATAGAGTACACCGACACAGGAAATCCCGAATTTGCCGGAGCCGAGGACATCTTGTTTGCGATCCCCGATCATCAGCACTTCCTGCATATCCGTGATCTGATTGTCCGAAAGTGCCGACTGTATCACATCTTCTTTGTGGATTTTGCTTCCATCCATGGAACTTCCCTGAATATCATCAAAATACTCTGCCAGTTCAAAATGCTCAAGTATCTGTTTTGCGTAAATCTGCGGCTTGGAGGTCGCCAGAATCACTTTTTTGCCCTGTTCTCTGCATTTTTTCAGCAAATGCGTGATTCCCGGATAAACTTTATTTTCGAAAATACCTTTCACGGCATAATATTCACGGTAAAGACGCACTCCTTCCTCTGCTTTTTTTTCATCAAACCCATAAAATTCTTTAAAAGAATCTATAAGAGGAGGACCCACGAAACGGTAAAGATTGCTCTTTTCTTCGGAAATCCCCAGATTTCCAAGTGCATAGGAAACGGAATTCGTGATCCCGTCTGCAGAGTCCGTGATCGTTCCGTCCAGGTCAAACAACAGATATTTTATCACTTTCTTTTCTCCCTTCCAACGCCTGCAGAACAGCTTTTGCTTTCTGAAGCGTCTCTTCGTATTCAAACTCTGTCTCCGATTCGCAGGTGATGCCGCCTCCGACTCCGAGACAGTACTTTCCGTTTTTATGTACTGCTGTGCGAATCACAATATTGAAATCGCAGTCACCGTCGAGCGTCAGATAACCGATCGAGCCGGTATAAAGATTGCGTCGGCTGTGCTCCAGTTCTTCAATGATCTCCATCGCACGCAGTTTCGGTGCCCCGGTGATGGATCCGCCCGGAAAGGCTGCTTCCAGAAGATCCACAACATTTTTATCTTCCGCAAGTCTTCCCTGAACTTCCGATACCAGATGAAAGACCGTCGCATACGTCTCGATGCTGTACATTTCCGTCACTTTGACGCTGCCCGGCATACAGACACGGTTCAGATCATTTCGCTCCAGATCAACGATCATAAGAAGTTCGCTCTTATCCTTATCGGACTCTTCCAGTTCTTTTCTCATCGCCGCATCTTCTTCTCTGGTGGCTCCGCGTTTTCTGGTACCTTTGATCGGTCTGGTCGCCACAACACCGTCACGCATCTGCAAGAAACGCTCCGGAGATGCACTGACGATCTGCAGATCCCCATAATTTAAATAGCCGCCAAACGGAGAAGGATTGTCTCTGCGAAGTGAGCAGAAAACATCGTAAGGTGTACGAGTACTTTCCACAGTAAGATGCTGCGTCATATTTGCAATATAGATATCACCCTCGACGATATAGTCGATCATATCCTGCACCGCCTGCTTATAGTCTTCTTTTGTGAAATTTGGCGTGACTCTGATCTCACTGTGATCATCCTTTGTTCCCGGAATCTGACCGTTTTTCCACAGAGTATACGTTTCTGCGACTGTGTTTTCCACATCGTCAAGCAGCGTATCCACCTCTTTGGTCTGACCGTTTGCCACAAGATAAAAACGTTTTTCCTGATGATCCTCAATGATAAAATTATCATAAAAACAGAGGATCAAATCCGGCATATCCACCTCTTTTGGATGTCTGGCCGCTACGTTTTCTTTCTCTCTTCCGTAATCATATGAAACATAGCCCATCGCACCGGAAACGATCGGCAGGTCACTCTCATTGCTGTCCGGATGTTCCTTCAAATAAGTGCGAAGATAATTCTCAAAAGTCATTTTCTGCTTTTCGTCATTCACACAAAAGCTATCTCCGTCCTGTACCAGCTTCTGATATGGCAGACGCCCGATGATGGAGTAGCGTCCCAGCCTGTTTTCCAGAGAAGAATCCAAAAAAACGATGTCCTTTTCCTCTTTCCATCTGGAAAATAAAACATGGATCGGCGGATATTCTCTGATTTCCCGGATCTTATGCATAACACACCTCCGTTCTTTCCTGCTGCCACTGCTGACAAATGCAGTGGAAATTCTCCAGAAGTTCGTGACCGTACTGTGTCAGCACCGCCTCCGGATGAAACTGCACGCCGTAGATCGGATACGTGCGGTGAGAAATCGCCATCACAGCCTGATCTTCTGTCCTTGCATCCACCTGGTACTCCTGCGGCAGCGTCGCCTCATCGATCACCAGCGAATGATATCTTGTCACCAGGAAATCCTGCGGCAGTCCCCGAAAAAGCCCCTCCCCTGAGTGTGTCAGAAGGCTCAATTTGCCGTGCATCGGGCGTGTCCCCTTTTTCACAGTCGCACCTGCCACGTAGCCGATCGTCTGATGACCGAGACAGACGCCAAGGATCGGGATCTCACCTGCAAACTTTCGGATCACCTCTGCTGAAATGCCCGCATCCTTCGGTGTTTTCGGTCCCGGGGAGATGATGATCCCCTCCGGTTTCATCTGACGGATCTGACCAATCGTAATGCCGTCATTTTCCACAACAAGAATCTCATGTCCAGCCTCCTCAAAATAGGCTCTGAGATTGTACACAAAAGAATCATAATTATCAATCATTAAGTACATAGACCTTACCTGCTTTCCGCGCAGTCGTTATCCCCGCCGAAAAGGAGAGGTCCGTAACTCGCTGTTAATTTTTATTTTCTATATTTCTGATGTCCGTCCAGTATATCATATCTCCCCCTAAAAGAAAAGAATCCTTTGTGCATTTTCACAAATTCTACCTTGCACTTCTCTATACCATACGGTATACTGGATACATAGGTTTCCAAGCACAGGCATCGTTCCTGCTCGCAGGATAAGATGACTGAATTTGGAAACCGTAAAAACATGAGGAAGTAACGATTTACGCAGTAAATCCGTGGATTCCGAATGTTTGCAGGATTGCGAAAGCTGCATGGCATCTTTTTATAAAAAACTATTATATCTTAAAGAGAGGGCATACCAATGAATACACTGCACACAAGACTTTCGGGTGTACTTGTTCACCCGACTTCCTTCCCTTCCCCATATGGTATCGGAGATCTCGGCCAGGGGGCTTATGACTTTATCGACTTTCTGAAAGCTTCCGGTCAGAGTTTATGGCAGGTTCTGCCGCTTGGACCGACCGGTTTCGGCGATTCTCCTTATCAGAGCTTTTCTGCCTTTGCCGGACAGTCTCTGCTGATCAGCCCGGATGACCTGGTTGATCTGGAACTGATCACAAAGGACGATCTCTATCCGATCCCGGAGTTTGATGCAGCGAAAGTCGATTACGGTGCTGTACTGAACTACAAGAACGGTCTGTTTAAAAAGGCTTTCCAGACCTTCCATCACACACCGAACAAATTCCTGCTGGAAGAGTTCGATGATTTCTGTCTGGAAAACAAAAAATGGCTGAGCGATTATGCCGTATTTATGGCATGTAAAGATGCTCATGAGGGAAGATCATGGCAGGAATGGGATGACGAGATGACCACTCCGACCGCAAAGGTGCGTCTTGCTTTTGAGACAGAATACAAAGAACAGATCAAATACTATAAATTCATCCAGTTCCTGTTCTTCCGTGAATGGATGAAACTGAAAAAATATGCAAATGAAGCTGACATCGAGATCATCGGCGATATTCCGTTTTTCGTATCTTTCGACAGTGCCGATGTCTGGGCAAACAAAGAGCTCTATCAGCTCGATACGAAAGGTCATCCGCTTCAGGTTGCCGGAGTTCCGCCAGACTATTTCAGTGCAACCGGACAGCTCTGGGGCAATCCGCTCTACGACTGGAAACACCATGAAGCTGACGGCTATTCCTGGTGGATCGACCGTATCAAAATGCAGATGAATCTGACTGACTACCTGCGTATCGACCATTTCCGCGGCTTCGAAGCTTACTGGTCCGTACCGGCTGATGAAGAGACTGCTGTAAATGGTAAATGGAAAAAAGGCCCGGGCAAAAAACTGTTCGAGGCTATCCAGAAAGAGCTCGGCGAGGATCTTCCGATCTGGGCAGAAGATCTTGGTGTGATCACTCCGGAAGTGGAGGAACTGCGTGATGAGTTTGCTTTCCCTGGTATGAAGATCCTTCAGTTTGCTTTTGAGGGACTGGATGAGAGTGATTATCATCCGCACAATCTTACAACAACCAACTGCATCTGCTACACCGGAACACATGACAACGACACGACAACCGGCTGGTATCAGAATCTTCCAGAACCGCAGAAAGACAAAATCCGCCGCTACTGCAACTGCGACGGCGGCATCATCAGTCTGGATTTCATCCGGATGTGCATGGGCAGCATTGCAAAATATGCGATCTTCCCAATCCAGGATCTGTTTATGCAGGATTCTTCCTGCCGCATGAACACACCGGGTTCTGCTTTCGCCAACTGGGCTTATCGCTATGAAGCATCCGCTCTTACGCAGGATCGTGTGGACTGGCTGAAGAGTACTACTGAATTATTCGGTCGCGGAAGGAGCAAAAGTTTATGATCCGTTCTCTGCTCATTGTAATTCTGATCGTTGCCTTTCTGATCCTTTCCATCCCGATTCTGATCGTTGAGTGGATCATTGGAAAGTTCAACCCTTACGCCCGTGATATTTCTTCACTGCGTATTGTTCAGTTTATGTTTAAACTGATCTTATTTGTTGCCGGTACGAAAGTAACTGTGATCGGCGAAGATCGTATTCCAAAAGATACACCTGTTCTGTACGTTGGCAACCACAGAAGCTATTTTGACGTGGTTCTGACTTACGCAAGATGCCCGGGACTGACCGGTTACGTTGCAAAAGACAGTATGAAAAAAATCCCGCTTCTTTCCAGCTGGATGAAACGGCTGCATTGTTTATTCCTGAACAGATCTGATATCAAAGAAGGGCTGAAGACGATCTTACAAGGAATCGATCAGATGAAAAATGGTGTTTCCATGTGTATCTTCCCGGAAGGCACACGCAACGAAGCATCGGATGATACACTGCTTCTTCCATTTAAAGAAGGAAGTCTGAAAATGGCAGAAAAGACCGGATATCCGATCATTCCAATGTCAATCAACAATACGAGAAATATTTTCGAAGCCCATAGACCATTTATCCGTTCTGCACATGTGGTTCTGGAATATGGCGAGCCGATCTATCCGAAGGATCTGCCAAAGGAACAGAAAAAATTTCTCGGTGCCCACTGTCAGGAGATCATTCAGAACACCATATCCAAAAATCAGTCACTGGTATAAAAATATGATGAAAAAAGTTTCTCAGATTTCTTTTTACACCGGGAGCAGAGAAGAACTGCTCCCGGGATTTACTTCAAAATTCCCTTATATTTCTTCCTGTTCCGATATCACAAAACATCCGGGACACTTCTGCCCATGGCACTGGCATCCGGCCATGGAGCTTTTTTATCTTAAACAGGGATCTCTTGAATACAACACACCTGGCAGCAGAATCCTTTTGGCGGAGGGCTGTGGCGGTCTGATCAATTCCAATGTCCCGCACATGACAAGACCAGGTCCGGATTTTGCTTCCTCGACACAGTTGCTGCATCTTTTCGACCCTTCTTTTATTTCCGGCGTCCATGGCAGCCTGATCGATGAGAAATATGTCACACCGCTGACCACCGCATCCCAGATCGAGATCATCCCTCTTTATCCGGATCATCCGGAACATAAACAAGTGCTCTCTGCTATCCGCGATTCCTTTTTGATTTCAGAAAACACCCCTGGCTACGAACTAAAACTGCGTTCTGCCCTCTCAGATATCTGGTTTCAGATTTTTGAACTTGCACTGCCACTGATGCAGACCAAAGACCGGTTTGACAAACGAAACAAACGCCTGAGACTGATGATGGTCTACATTCATGAACATTACGCCGAAAAGATTTCCGTAAAAGATATTGCCGGTACCGCTTTTGCCAGTGAACGCGAATGTTTCCGACTCTTTCACGACTGTCTGCATATGAGCCCTGCCGAATATATCAAAAACTACCGTCTTCAGGCAGCCTGCGATATGCTCGCAAATACAAGAGAACATATCACTTTTATCAGCCAGAGCTGCGGCTTTGGAAGCAGCAGTTATATGGGGAAAATTTTCCGTGAATCGATGGGATGTACACCGAACGAATACCGCACAAAGCTGCGTGGCTGATATAAAATGATAGTCAGGCGGATATTCGCAATCCGCTTTGCTATTTGGTTAAAATGCTGCATTTCATGCATCATCGGCAGCATATCTTCGATTCCGCACATAAGATTGGCAGTATTCTGCTATAAAAAGGCAGAAATAAGATATTTTTTTGCCTTTTTATGCACTATAATCATAATCGAAATGAATCATATCCCTCAAAATCCTGGTCGCACACACGATTGCTTACCACTTTGCAGAAGTGGCGGCCTTCTCCGACTGAATGATTCATTGCAGCTGGAAATGCCCACATACATTTACCTTGCTGTATTCATTTCATCACACTACTTTCGGATCAGGGCGTGATTCGGCCATCATGCCCGAGTTCCCTTTTCGTTTTTTCGATAAATTTGAGAGGAGATTCTATGAGTGCAATTAAAATTGTTTTTTTTGACATTGACGGAACTTTAATTGATATGAATAAGAAACGTATTTCTGAAAAAATGCTGGAGACACTCCGCAGGCTGAAAGAAAACGGCACGATTATTTGCATTGCGACCGGCAGAAGTCCGATAGCACTTCCGCATTTTGAAGGTGTTGAATTTGATGCTTTTCTGACTTTTAACGGTTCTTACTGTTTCACAGAAGATGCGGATATCTTTTCCAATCCAATCCCGACTGAAGATGTACATATGATCATCCAAAACGCCACGGCTCTTGGTCGTCCTCTGACGGTTGCCACAAAAAACAGACTGGCATCAAACGGCAAGGATGAGGATCTGATCGAATATTATTCTTTTGCCAAACAGGAGATTGATGTGGCTGATGATTTTGAGCAGGTTGCTAATGAAAAAGTCTATCAACTGATGGCCGGAAGCTCACTTGCAGAACATCCGGCACTGATGAAGGATGTTTCCCATGCACGTATCACCTTCTGGTGGAACCGTGCCGTTGACATTATCCCGACAGACGGCGGAAAAGGCCGCGGCATCGAAAAAATGTTAGAATATTATCACTTCGATAAATCGCAGGCAATGGCGTTCGGAGACGGAAACAATGACATCGAAATGTTGAAGAGTGTCGGCCACGGCGTTGCCATGGCAAATGCTTCTGATGAATTAAAAGCGATTGCCGACGATGTGTGCGGTGATGTGGCAGAGGATGGTATTTACTACTACTGTCTGGAACATGGTATGATCTGAACTCTGCACACCGCCTGCAAAGGTTGAAGTCCCTCACATCTGAAGTATAACAAAAAGCTCCGGCAGGAATACAGTTACATTCCGCCGGAGCCTTTTTGTACACCTCCAGAATCCGCCAGAGGTTGTTATATCCGAGACGAATCATCTTACAGCTGACATAATTTTTCCACTACTTTTTCAAAATGCATGAAATGCGATGCCTTTACCAGCACGGTATCCCCGCTCTGGATCAGAGACGGCAGACAGGTCAGCAGTGCCTCCATCGTCGGAACCTGCAGCACTTCGCCACAGCCGCCGTTTGCCATGGCTGCTTCTGCCATATGGCTGCTGATTTTTCCGGTGCAGATCAGAAGGTCGATCTTGTTCTTTGCCGCATGTTCTCCGACTTCTGCATGCATCTGTTCTTCGTTTTCTCCAAGCTCTCCCATGTCACCAAGGATCGCCACTTTACGGCCTTTTGCATCTCGCAGCACGTCCAGAGATGCTTTCATGGAAACCGGATTTGCATTGTAGCAGTCATCGATGATCTGGATATCTCCATGGTTAATGATATGGAATCTTCCGCCAACCGGCTCCAGTGCCTCGATGCCGGCTTTGATCTCCTGCATGGTCAGTCCCAGTGCCCTGCCGACAGCCGTCGCTGCCAGTGCATTGAGTACCATGTGCCATCCCGGGATCGGAACGGTAACACGGATGCTCTCTCCGTCTGCATGGATCGTGCAGGCAATACCGGAAAGCCCCAGGCTCTCGATCTCATCGGCATAGACCGGCTTCTGTCCTTCCACACCGAAAAATATCGGTTTGATGCCTTTTACTTCCTCGATCGTATCCAGCTTGTCATCGTCCCCATTTAAAATGATGCAGCCGTCTTCTTTCAGGAAATCAAAGATTTCCGTCTTTGCTCTTAAAATACCGTCGCGGTCTTTTAAAAACTCCAGATGACACTGTCCGATATTGGTGATCACGCAGATATCCGGTCTGGCTACTTTGGCAAGACGATGCATCTCTCCAAAATGGCTGATGCCCATCTCAAGGACTGCGATCTGATGTTCATCTCGCAGACGGAAAACGGTAAGCGGCAGCCCCAGCTCGTTATTGAAATTGCCAAGGGTCTTCAGCACATTGTATTTCTGAGCTAAAACCGATGCGATCACTTCTTTTGTGCTGGTCTTTCCGACACTTCCGGTGATACCGACTACTTTGATATCGAGCTGCTGCCGGTAGTACTCGGCGATCCCTTTGACTGCCTCCAGAGAAGATGCAACCTGAATGTACGGTCCTGCCGGGTTTTCCAGCTCTTTTTCACTTAAAACAGCCAGTGCACCTTTCTCAAAAACAGATGGGATAAAGTCGTGTCCGTCTACACGCTCTCCCGGAATTGCCACAAACAGGCAGCCCTTTGCTGCCTGCCTGCTGTCTGTGGTAATACTCTCTACAATACTCTGTTTCATCTCTTCGCTTCCGTGGTAAACACCTCCGCAAGCCTGAGCTATTTTTTCAAGGGACATATTTTTCATGTTAAAAATACCTCTCTGTTCTTTTATTTTGCTGATACAGCGATCAGTTTCTCGCAGAGGTCTGCAAAATCCATGCCAAGTGCCTGTGCTTCCTGCGGCAGAAGGCTGGTCGGTGTCATGCCCGGAAGTGTATTGGCTTCCAGACAGTACATTTTTCCGTCCTTGGACATCATAAAGTCCAGTCTTCCGTAATTGTCAAGCTGCAGTGCCTTAAACCCTTTCACCGCATATGCCTGCATCTGCTCTGTCTGTTCTTTCGTCAAAACGGCCGGACAGGTCTCAACGGTGCTTCCGGCTTTGTATTTGTTCGTGTAATCATAAAAGCCTTCAATCGGTGCGATCTCAATGATCGGATAAGCTATTCCGTCCACGACACCGACTGAAAATTCACGACCTTTGATATATTCTTCCACAACGATCACATCTTCATAAGAAAATGCATCTGCAACTGCTGCTTCGTATTCTTCCTGTGTTTTCGGAATCGTAACGCCGACGCTGGAACCTCCGCAACACGGTTTTACAACACACGGAAGTGTCATACCATGTGCCTCAAGCGAAATATCCTCGCCTTTTCTCAGGATAAATCCTGCCGGTGTCGGAACTTCATTCTGCCAGAAAAGCTGTTTGGAAAGTCCCTTATCCATGGCAATCGCACTTCCCAGATAACCACTTCCCGTATAACGGATACCAAGCAGGTCAAAAGCTGCCTGTACTTTTCCGTTCTCACCGTTCTCGCCGTGCAGTGCCAGGAACACAACATCTGCTGCCTGACACAGTGCGATCACATTGGTGCCAAAGAATGCTTTTCCTTCCTGAATGCTCTTCTCTACCTGACCGTCAAAACTTCTCGCATAAGCGGCTGCGGCATCGACATCGTACTCATCGGTAAATGCCTGCATCGGATCTGCATCTTCTCTTCCGAAATAGACATCCACCAGGATAGCCTGATGACCTCTGCTTCGAAGTGCCTTGCATACCTGTGTACCGGATACGATCGATATCTCACGCTCGGTACTGATACCTCCTGCTAAAACAACAATTTTCATAATTTTCCTCCTCATGCCGCAGTTCTGCGGTCTTTTTCTTTCTATATAGCTCATCACTGCCCATCTATGGCTGTATACGACGTCGGATCACTCAGGGTATCGGTTGTGGTGCCTGTCGTTGTATCAGCCGCACTGCTCTCCGGGGTGACTTCCACTCCCTGCTCGTTGATCACACGGGTCTCAGCCGGCTGTGAGATTGCCACAGAGCCGGTGCCCTGATTGATCGAAGACTTATAAACAACGATCGGTGTTCCGATCTCGATATTGTCAAAAATAATACCTGCCTGATCCCACGGTGTATTGACACATCCATGCGAACCATTTCCCTGATAAAGCGTTCCGCCAAAGCTTGCACGCCATTTTGCATCGTGGATACCGACACCGCCGTTGAACGGCATCCAGTAATCAACCGGTGTATTGTAGCTCTTGCCGGTCAGGTTGTCGGCTCCCCGAAGGATCGCCTTTGCTTCCTTGTCAAACAGGCAATAAAGCCCTAGCGGAGTCTCGTAACCGTCTTTTGTCGCATCGCCGGTAACGACCGGAGTATCAACCAGACACTGTCCGTCTTTGTAGAACCACATACGCTGGTTGGTGATATCAATCTCCACATAGGTATCGCCGATATCGTTTTCTTCCCCTCTTGCCATGGCACTTTCCAGCCACTGTGGCTGTCTTGTCGCAGATTCGCCTGATTTAAGTGTCTCATCCAGCCATGCCGCCTCGGTCTCCTCATCCATCTTCCAGCCGTAATTCATGCTGGTTACGGTCACGGTCTCTCCAAGTGAGGTATGGAATGTCTCATCGGTACCGAATGTATCGTACTTGTCTGCCAGCTGTCCGATCCAGTCTGCGATATGATTCCAGTCAAAAGAAACATTTCCGCTGGAATCTACTGTCATCCAGTCTTTGAATGTCTGGTAATCCAGCACATCGGAAGCATCTCCGATCTCATATGTAACCGTCATATCCCAGTATTTCTGCAAAGATGCCAGTTTCTTTTTCAGTTTTTTATTGTCACTGGTCTTCTTTGGTTTCAGATAGCAGTCGCTCTCTTCCAGATTTACTTCGGTCTTGCCGTCCGTCACTGCCTGACAGAGCAGCTCATAGACTTTATCTTCATCCAGCTGATTGCCTTCCACTTCCTCCACAATCTCAAATCCGGAAGACGTTTCATCAATATAGGCATCTTTCGGTTCGGTAACTTTATCGCTGTCAAAAGCATCCAGTTTTTCCATCGCTTCTTTGAGCTTTGCCTTATTGTAAACCGTCGGAGTCGTCATCGTATACTCCTGCGGATGGAAGTATGCATTGATCCATAAAAAAGAGTTCTGTGAATATTTCAGCTGCTGTGCCGCACCGTCTGATACATACTCAAACTGAATATCCGCACCGTCAATCTGTTCGGTCTTGTTGTCTTTTTCATGTACCCGCAGTACATAATCCTGCACCTGGTTTGCAACCAGATTTTCTACTTCTTTTACGGTCTTGCCGGACACATCAATGCCGTTTACCGTCGTCCCCGGAAAGAAACGGTCCATATAGTAAACGCCAAATCCCAGATAAACAGCAACCATGATCAGGACAACAATGCCGGCCACGATAAGAGGTGTTCTGGAATGTTTCTTTTTCGGCAGTTCCGGTTTTACCGGATGCTGCTCATATCTTCCTGGTCTTCCCTGGCTTCCCTGGCTTCCTTCTCTCCGGCTTCTTTCTGATCCCGGTGTTCTCTGCGGCTGTTCCAGTCCTTCGGCTCTTCTGTGCCGTTCTTCTCTTGAGCCTTCCCGTCTTGAACCTTCTGTTCTTGAACGGTCTCTTCTTCTTTTTCTTTTTGGTCCATCGTTTAATGTGATTTCCTTCATATACTTTTCCTTTGCCTCTTAAAAATACTGTTATCATCCCCGGTATTTTGCAGCAGAGCAGACATTTGCGTTCCGCTTTCAAAATACATTCCTATTTTAGCACGTATCCAAAAAAAGTAAACACCTACCTGTCAAGAAAAACAGACCGAAATTACAACATTTTAAATGCAATCAGTACAATCCCAAGAATCACAAGTACCACTCCGGTTGCACGGTTTAACGTTTCCGGTTTTGCCCTGTTTGCAAAACGTGCCGCAATCCTTGCCCACAGGAACGTGAACAACACGCACAGCACCAGACAGGTGATATCCGGCATGCCGCCGATCGCAAAATGAGAAGCCGCACCGGTAAATGCCGTAAACGCCATGATAAACACGCTCGTTCCGACTGCGGTCTTCAATTCATAGCCAAGCACACTTGTCAGGATCAGAAGCATCATCAGTCCGCCGCCCGCTCCGACAAAGCCGCAGATAAATCCGATCAGCATGCCGCAGATCACAGACTGGATAAAACGCTTCTTTTTTGAGACTGCCTGCATGGCTTCTTTGGTCGTCATAACCGGTTTTACGATAAATTTGATTCCTAACAGAAAGGTCATGAAAACGGAAAAGTTACCCATTGTGGCAGAAGGAACAAGGCTTGAAACATAGCTTCCTACTACGGTGAAAAGCAATACGCTGACCATCATAATCAGACCGTTTTTAATATCGAGGTTCTTATGCTTTCCATATGTATAGGCAGAAATGGCACTTGCCAAAACATCGGAAGAAAGCGCAATGCCGACTGCCATATATGGGTCAATGCCTAGAAAATGAATAAGCAGCGGACTGATGACAGCAGCGGCACTCATGCCGGCGAAACCGGTTCCAAGTCCGGCACCCATACCTGCAAAAAATGTAACAAAAATCGTAGTTAATAAATCCATTTTAGGATACCTCCTCTAAAATCATATCCAGCGTTGTCTCCATCTGTGCCATTCCTTTAAAAAAGGCATCTTTCGTGGCATCATCCAGATCGGCAATCAGCCGGTCGGCAAAATCCTGCTGCAGAGCCTGTCCCTTTTTTATAACAGGAGCAGCTTTTTTCGTACATAGAAGCTGTGTCTTCCGGCGGTCGCCGGCAACCTCTTTGCGGCTGAGATAACCGTCTTTCACCAGCCGGTCTACATTGACGGAGACCAGATTTGCCTTAATCTGGCGTACTTCAACAATATCTCTGGCAGTTGAATATTCCGGATTATTTCCTAAAAACATCAAAATATCAAAAGCAGTCTGCGGCAGATGCAGTGACTGGCACAAAGGCTTACATACTGCAGTGTAGGCAGCAGACATTTTTCTTGCAAATGCAATACCTGTATTCATGTAAGAGTCCTCCTGATGAAAATACTTCAAAATAAAATAGTTCAAAATTGAAATATTTATTTTGATGGTATACTAGCACCGGAAGGAAAAAATGTAAAGTGAAC
>OLYB01001638.1_pt1 | contig 17240 bp, 20 predicted proteins | sample 1674481 | NCBI WGS metagenome assembly OLYB01 (sample SAMEA103958167, study PRJEB25191) | human gut metagenome
GTACGATGTCGTATGGGAAGTGCTTAACAGCGCAGATTTTGGTGTACCCCAATCCCGAAAAAGAGTGTATATTATCGGATTTCATAGAGAAAAGTGTTCCGGAAAAGTATTGTCTTTCACAGACGCAAATCCAAAAACTCTTGTCAAAAGAATTTCAGGCAGAGAGGGAAACAGGGTATATTCAGCCGACGGACTGAGCATAACCCTTACAAGTCAGGCTGGCGGTTTTGGAGGGAAAACAGGTCTTTACGAGATAATCGGTCTGCCGATAAAATCAAAAACTAAGTCAGGCTATCAGATAGCTCTGCCCGGAGATAGCATCGACCTTGCATATCCAAATATGAATTCAAGGCGTGGGAGAGTTGGCAAGGAGATAGCTCATACCCTTACAACAAGCTGTAATCAGGGGTATTACGCATTTGGGATAGATATGAATCCCGACCCGAAGGTCACAGAGCTTGCAAGATGTATAACCGCAAGGCAGGACAGCGGGATAGGTCATCATAAGGGTGAAAAGTCGGGAGTGATACTCGTTACCGAGCCAATAGCTGTGCTTACCCCTGCAAAGGCAGAAGTAAGACAGGAGGGACGAAGATTTAAACTTCCCAACGAGCCTATGTTTACGATAACTGTAACGGACAGACACGGCGTTGTGTACTGCGGGTATATCAGAAAGCTTATGCCTTTGGAGTGCTGGAGACTGCAGGGCTTTACCGATGAGCAGTTCAACAAGGTCAAGGCTGTGGGAATGTCCGACGCACAGCTTTACAAGCAGGCAGGCAACGCAGTAACCACAAATGTTGTGGAGGCGGTTGCAAGAATAATTTTAGAAACGGAAAAAGGAGAAAACGCATGAGCAATGTGATAAAGATTTTTGAGAATGATGAATTTGGTTCTTTAAGAACGTTAACAGATGAACACGGAAGGATCATGTTCTGCGGAAAGGACGTAGCTTCTGCATTGGGCTACAGCAATACAAAAGACGCAATAAGACGGCATTGTAGGTGGGGCGTGAAACACGACCTACCTCATCCGCAGTCTCCGACTAAAAAAATCAAAATGATTTTTATTCCTGAAAGTGATGTTTACAGACTTGTTGCACATAGCAAGCTGCCTGGAGCTGAAAAATTTGAGTCATGGATTTTTGATGAAATCCTGCCTCAGATCAATCACACCGGAGGTTACGTTTCAAATGAGGATATGTTCATAGAAAACTACCTCCCCTTTCTGGAAGAACCGTATCGTAATCTTTTCCGCCTGCAGATGACGGCTATCAAAAAGCTGAACGAGCGTATCAGGCACAATCAGCCTTTGGTGGACTTTGCAAATCAGGTAGCAGGAACAGAAAATCTCATCGACATGAACGCAATGGCAAAACTTGCGGCTGATGAGCATTTTAAAATCGGCAGGACAAGGCTGTTCCGCTGGCTAAAATACATGGGAGTGCTTATGGCGAATAACCTCCCCTATCAGCAGTTTATCGACCGTGGATATTTCGCAGTTAAGGAGTCGGTGTTCGAGGTGGACGGCATGAAAAAGACTTATCAGCAGACGCTTGTGACGGGCAAGGGGCAGAGATTTGTTATTAATCTGCTGAAAAAATATTATGGAAAAGAGGTTTTGCAATAATGCCAGAAAAGCCAAAATGTCCGCTCATAGGTCAGAACGGGAATATCTTTAATCTTATGGGCATTGCTTCAAAAACGCTGAAGAGAAATGGCATGTCGAATGATGCCAAGGAAATGTGCGACCGTATCACCTCTTCCGCCAGCTATGATGAGGCACTGAGTATTATCGATGAGTATGTGGAAATCACTTCGGCTGACGATGAAGAAACCGAAGATTTTGGAATGGAGATGATGTGAATGACGTATTTATTCATAGGAATGCTGATAGGCGGGATTATCGGGTTTACGGTCGGAGGTCTTGCCATAGCTTTTAAATCAGCCGAAAAGGAGCTTGCCCGTCTGGATAAGGAGGTAAAAGATGCACACAAACAGAATAAAAGCAAAGGTTGATTTCAAGTTCTGTATGGGAAGTATCAACGCAATGCTGAGAGCCACAAAGCCCGTACTTTCGGAAAGGCAGTATAAAGAATTATGTACTGAGGTTAACAAGGTCGACGGCTATCTTGAGCAGAAACGCATAATATTCAGTTATGTAGACCCAATAATCAAAGGGTGAGGTAAGCAAAATTAAATAACAACTAGGGTCGTTTTGCCAACAGCAGATCAAAAATCTGGTGCTTGCAAAGCGACTTTTCTGCTGTTGGTTCTAACGGCAGAAAGGAAAAACATGAACAGTTTTATGTCATGGTTAGGAGGGAAAAAGGCTCTCAGGGACGCCGTGCTTGCAAGATTTCCGCCTTACTATGAACGATATATCGAGGTTTTCGGAGGTGCAGGCTGGGTGTTGTTCCATAAGCCGCCGGGTATGGCTTTTGAGGTGTATAACGATTTTAACGGAAATCTCTCAAATCTTTATCGGTGTGTGCGTGATAAACCCAATAAGCTGAAATACAAGTTGCGGTATGTCCTCAATTCCCGTGAAGATTTTGACCGTATCGCTTTACTTCATAAGCGTGGGATTTTTGAAAAGCTATGTGATGCAGACAGAGCGTCAAAATTCTATCAGCTCATAAGGTACAGCTATGCTTCGGGACTTGACAGCTTTGGAAGTCAGCCACATTCGAGAAATATTATGAAAAAAGACCATATTAAACATCTTAGTTGTCTGATATGGTCTTTTTATCATATTTATTCTCATCTTGAAATACGAGTTGAAAAGTCAAAATCTGCTACAGTAAATGATAATCCAGCTTCGCCGTTTCCGTTTTCATCTTTGCTATCCCATGCAAATATATCTCCGTCATTAGTATCCTCCCATAAACAACTATATTTTGCCCAATCATTTTCTTCGTATACTTCAGTGGGTTCTCCATAAGCATCTACCAACTTTTCGTACATGGTTTTATAAGCAAGGTCGCATTCAGCCTGTTTTCTGTCATGTACTCCGGTATTATATTTTTTATAATGATCATAATCTAAGTATGAGAAGTGAAATGTTATGTCGTAAACATAATCATCAGTTGTTCGGCTTGATATCTCCGCCCAGCCCCAGTTTACTCCAAATAATTTGAGATTATTGGAATCTGCTTTATATACCATGTGCTCTACATTTGAATAATACGGATCAGAATAGGTACATTCTGTAATCCACGATATGTTTTTTCTAAACCATACATTTGCCTTACTCTGAGTATTTTCTAATATATTATAAGCACCAAAAGAATAGTCTGATATTTCATTCTTTTTAGACTCTGAATCTATTTTTTCAGCTACTGATTCAGTCATAGTCTCCGTGCTTGTTTCGGTAATTGTCGTCGTTACAACTTCTGTTGTAGTAGTTGTTGTTACGTCAGCACCAGCATCTGTAATTACAGAAGTATTTACCTTAACTTTTGGTTTGCTGTTTGCATTTTTTGCAGTGTTACCGCATGAGGTAAAGGCACTTATCACCATTATAAGTGACATTATACCCAATATACTTTTCTTCATTATTATATCCTCCCTAAATTTTGTCAAACGTTCCTAAAACATCGGACCAAGAATAAACATATCCGCCAGCTTTAAGAATATCATATTGTCCGTCAAAAGATGCTATTATCAGTTCACCCTCATAATCCTGAGTTTTTGTGCCATCAATCGTCAATATTAAATCAACAAGCGTTATGTTTTCAGCTCCTGTAAATGTGCCTTGGATTGTTTCTTTATCATCGTCAGAAACTTTTTCAACGCTATTTATTTTATATGATATTTTAAAATCATCTCCATATTGACTGCTTAATTTGCCATATACTCTATCCATTTTATTATCAGAAAAATTACTTGGCATATAGTTCAAATGCGCACCATGAAATGCAGACTTTACCAATTCAACATCCTTCGTCTCGATTCCTTCAAAATAATTTTTAATTGGATCCTCATAAGAGGGTGATTTTTTTAATATCGGTGATGAGCCCGAATTATTAACTGCTAAGTACACAATGCAAACAACTAGGACAACAAGTATGACACATAGCAACGGTATCACTCTGCTGTGTTTCTTCTTTTCAATTGACTGCACATCTGATACGGCAGTGGCTTTTCCACAGTTTTTACAGAATTTTTCGTTTTGTTTTAATTCAGTTCCACAATTTCTACAATACATTTTTTTACCTCCCAATTGATTAAGTCCAATATTAGTATACCATAGTATTTTTATAATGTCAATAGATATTGTACAATAGTATTGTAATATTTATACTGGGGGCTTAATATGTTTAACGAAAGAATAAAGGAATTGCGACTTTCTTTGGGGCTTAGTCAAGTTGAATTCGGGAAAAAATTAAATATATCAAAGCAGTGCGTAAGTAATTGGGAAAATGATAATATACAACCGTCAATAGATATGTTGATCAAGATCTGTAAAACTTTTTCCGTGAATTCTGATTATCTGTTGGGAATATCATTTACGGAGAAATTAGATATTTCAAATTTGAACAATCTAATATTAACACTTTTTCAAAAGCTATTCAATGAACATTTTGTAAATTCAGCTTCTTATAATGTCATTTTTGTAACAATGCAACAAAAATCAAATATATGGACTATAATATTTGTACAGCAATAAAACCGCCCTCTCCGCTATTGCAATAAAGGGAGAAATGTGTTATAATAACGATGTATGGGCAGAGTATTCGCTCTGCTTCACCTTTTAAGAAAGGAAAGTGGTGCAAAATGGATATTGTAAAAGGCGATATTCTTGTAATGAAGAAAAGTCACCCCTGCGGCAGTAACAGAATGATAGTTCTGCGCTCAGGCATGGATTTCAAGCTGCGCTGCGAGGGCTGCGGACGAGAGTTCATGATAGTACGCAGCAAAGCCGAAAAGAACGTAAAAACTATTATCAGAGAGGCTGAGTCATAGCTATTCTCGCAATTTATGATATATAACAAATGTATGATATAAAATAAAAATGACAGGAGAATATAACTATGTTTGAAAAACTCAAAGCACTCGAAGATAAATTCAATGAAATAAACGAAAAGCTCATGCAGCCTGAAACTGTAAACAACACTTCACTGTATACGAGCCTTATGAAAGAATACAAGACACTTACGCCGATTGTTGAAAAGTTCGGCGAATACAAAAAGGCAAAGGCTGCCAATGACGAAGCTCTTGAACTACTTGACGCAGGCGGAATGGATAAGGACTTCAAGGAAATGGTGCAGATGCAGCTTGAGGAGTCCAAGGAAGATATGGCTAAGCTTGAAGAAGAGCTTAAGCTTCTCCTGCTGCCGAAAGACCCTAACGATGAGCGTAACGTTATCATAGAGATAAGAGGCGGAGCAGGCGGTGAGGAAGCTGCGCTGTTTGCAGGCTCTCTTTATAGAATGTATTCAATGTATGCCGCTTCAAAGGGCTGGACCATAGAAGTCATGAACGCCAACGAAACAGAGCTTGGTGGCTATAAGGAAATAACTTTCAGCGTGTCAGGCGAGGGAGCATATTCAAGACTGAAATACGAAAGCGGCGTACACAGAGTTCAGCGTGTGCCTGAAACTGAGTCACAGGGCAGAGTTCACACGTCTACTGTTACAGTTGCAGTGCTTCCTGAAGCTGACGAAGTGGAGCTTGACCTTAACGAAGAAAAAGATCTGAAAATAGACGTCTTCCGTTCATCAGGCGCAGGCGGACAGCACATCAACAAGACATCTTCCGCTATCAGAATAACTCACCTGCCTACAGGCATGGTAGTTGAGTGTCAGGACGAGCGTTCACAGTTCAAGAACAAGGAAAAGGCTCTGAAAGTTCTCCGTTCAAGACTCCTTGACCAGAAAGTTCAGGCACAGAACAAGGAGATCGCAGACAACAGACGTTCACAGGTGGGAACAGGTGACCGTTCCGAAAGAATAAGAACTTACAACTATCCTGAGGGAAGAATTTCCGACCACAGAATCGGTCTTACTATCTACAGACTTGAACAGGTGCTTAACGGCGCACTTGATGAAATAATCGACGCACTTGCAACAGCCGATCAGGCTGCCAAGCTTGCAAGTCAGGAAGAAGAATAAAAATGTTTGACACAAAAATACTGGGCACTGACGAGGACAGCATAGCATATGCCGCAAAGCTGCTCTCACAGGGTGAAGTCGTTGGTATGCCGACGGAAACTGTATATGGTCTTGCGGCGAACGCTTTTGATGAAGCGGCTGTAAGAAAAATATTTGCCGCAAAAGGCAGACCTGCCGACAATCCTCTAATAGTGCATATATCTGACATTTCTCAGCTTGAGGGACTTGTGGATAAGATACCGCCCCTTGCTGTAAAGTGCGCAGAAAAATTTTGGGCAGGCCCTCTCACAATGATAATGCCAAAGTCTGAAAAAATACCAATGGTAACGAGCGGAGGACTTGACACGGTGGGCATAAGAATGCCGTCACATAAGGTGGCAAGAGCGCTTATCTCAGCCTGCGGCTTCCCTATCGCCGCACCGTCGGCAAACCTTTCAGGAAGCCCGTCACCTACAACAGCACAGCACGTCCTTAACGATATGCACGGCAGGATACCTGCCATAATAGACGGCGGAGCTTGCGGAGTGGGCGTTGAATCAACTGTTATAAGCTTTGAAGGCGAGGACGGAATAAGACTTCTCAGACCGGGATTTATCTCAGCCGAGGATCTTATGGAGATCACTCCGAACGTTCTTATCGACAAGGGCGTTTTGGAAAAGCTGGGTGAGAACGTAAAAGTTCGCTCACCTGGTATGAAATATAAGCACTATGCCCCAAAGGCTGATGTGACTATCATTGACAGCAGTCTTGAAGCTTTCAGAGAATATGTGAAAACTCACGCTGACAATGATACCACTCTTATGGTGTTCACTGACAACGATTGCGAGGGGCTTGATATCCCTCATATCTGCTATGGCGCAAATGACGAGGAACAGGCAAAAGAGCTTTTTGACGTTCTCAGAGAACTTGACGATATAGGTGCAAAAAAAGTTTTCGCACGCTGTCCTAACAAAAATGGCGTGGGGCTTGCAGTGTATAACCGACTTTTAAGAGCCGCAGGCTTTCAGGTGGTGAAACTGTGAAAAAAACAGTAGTAGGGCTTACAGGTCAAAGCGGTGCAGGCAAAACAACTATATCGGACGCTTTCAGAGAAAATGGCTTTGAGATAATAAACTGCGATATAGTCGCAAGAGAAGTCACAAACGCTGATAGCGAATGCTGTAAAGAGCTTGCAAAGCTTTTCCCAAGCTGCTTTGACGAGAACTATTCTCTTGACAGACAGAAGCTCGGGGAGATAGTTTTTTCAGATAAGAATAAGCTTCAAATGCTCAATGATACCATATACCCTTTTATAAACAAGCTTATTGACGAAAAGATAAACGCTACAGAGAGCGAGTTTGTTCTTCTTGACGCACCGACCCTTTTTGAAGCAGGTGCGGATAAGCTTTGCAGTGTTATCGTAAGCGTTGTGGCAGACTTTGGCATAAGGCTTGAAAGGATAACCAAAAGGGACGGCATTTCGGCGGAGCTTGCAAAAAAGCGTTTTTCTTCTCAGCATACTATGGAGTTTTTCAAGGCTCACAGCGATTTCGTCATTGAGAACAACGGCTCTGTGAATGACACATTTCAAAAGACCTGTGAGGTCATAGAAACAATAAAGGAAAGATATAATGGCGGCTAATGGAAAAAACAGCAGGCGTAAAAAGAAAAGGCACATAAAAAAAGGTCCCGTACTCATAGCAGTCATACTTCTGCTGTGCGGTATAGGCTGGCTCACATATCTTTATCACGAGCAGATAATCAACAAGGCAAAGGATATTCCGAACTCTTTTTCATATCCTACAGATTATGAGGAGTATGTAATAAGATACAGCACCAAGTACAAGTGCGACCCTGTGCTTGTGTTCTCTGTAATAAAAGTGGAAAGCGGCTTTAATAAGGACGCTGTTTCATCAGTTGGTGCTAGAGGTCTTATGCAGCTTATGGAGGACGCATACGATTGGATAAAATATCGCCTTGACGATCAGCGTGACAACACCTATGATGATATGTTCGACCCTGAACTTAATATCCAATATGGCACATATTATCTCAGCTATCTTATGGAAAAGTATGACGGCTCTGTAGAGCTGACAGCGGCAGCATATCACTGCGGAATGAATCTTGTTGACAGTTGGATAGAAAACGGCACTGTTGACCCTGACAATTTCAAAGTCAGCGACATACCTGACGAAAATGACCAGACTTCAAACTATGTGCGCAAGATACGCAAAGCCTATGACAATTATAAGGATATACTCAGCAGTCATGGGGATATTACAGAAAGCAGTTAAGCAAAACCATGCGCAGGGGCGAACAGTGTCCGCCCATTGTAACGCAGTTTCAATAAGAATACATTAAAAGGAGGACTTTACAATGGATAACAAGAAGAAAGAAAAGTCCGAGGGCGAAAAGCTTGCAGAAAAGCTTCTTTCGGATAAGAAAAACGGTGGACTTCGCCTTAGCGAAGAAAAAATCAAAAAGGCAGACAAGTTCTGCGAGGGCTATAAAAGCTTTCTGAACACTGCAAAGACAGAGCGTGAGGCTGTTATCGAGGCAGTGGCTCAGGCTGAAAAAGCAGGCTTCAAGCCTTATGAAAAGGGCAAGAAGTATGACGCCGGCGACAAGTTCTATTTTGTAAACAGAGGAAAGGCTATCATACTTACAGTTATGGGCAAGGACGGTCTTGAAAAAGGTATCAGACTTGCTGCTGCTCATATCGACTCACCACGTCTTGACCTTAAGCAGAACCCACTTTACGAGGACAAGGAACTTTGCCTGTTCAAGACACACTATTACGGCGGCATAAAAAAATATCAGTGGACAACTGTTCCAATGTCACTTCATGGCGTTGTTATAAAGGCTGACGGCGAAAGCGTTACAGTAAATATCGGCGAGGACAAGGACGACCCTGTTTTCTGCGTAACTGATATCCTGCCACACCTTGCAGACGCTCAGATGAAAAGACCTGCTCCACAGCTCATCAAGGGCGAGGAGCTTAATCTGCTCATAGGCTCCAGACCATTCAGAGATGACGCTGTTTCAAACAAGGTAAAACTCAACATAATGGCTATCCTTAACGAGAAGTACGGCATCGTAGAGGACGATTTCGTTTCTGCAGAGCTTGAAGCTGTTCCTGCATTCAAGGCACAGGACGTTGGCTTTGACAGAAGCATGGTAGGCTCTTATGGTCAGGACGACAGAGTTTGCGCATACACAGCTTTGCAGGCTATCCTCAAATGCAAAGACCCTAAAAAGACCTGCATGACCATACTCACAGACAAGGAAGAAACAGGAAGTGACGGCAACACAGGACTTAACAGCTCATATCTGCCATACTTCATTGCTGACCTTGCAAAGGTATACGGACTTGAGGGCAGAAACGTTATCTCTGCTTCCGAGTGCCTTTCAGCAGACGTAAATGCGGCATATGACCCAACATTCTCAGAGCCGTTCGAGATAAGAAACTCATCACAGATAAACTACGGCGTTGTTGCCACAAAGTTCACAGGCGCAAGAGGCAAGTCAGGCACTTCCGATGCTTCTGCTGAGTTTGTGGGCAGAGTGAGAAAGCTCTTTGACGAACACAACATCGTTTGGCAGACAGGCGAGCTTGGCAAGGTAGACGGCGGCGGTGGAGGAACTGTCGCACAGTATATCGCAAACCTTGACATGAACGTTATCGACGTTGGCGTACCAGTGCTTTCAATGCACGCACCATTTGAGATAACCTCGAAGATAGACACTTATATGGCATATAAGGCTTTCTCAGTTTTCTTTGCTGACTAATTTGATATCAAATAAGCATATCCGCTTTCCCATTTTGGGAAGGCGGATCTTTTTTTGTCCCCATTGCGACAATTTTTCCATCCAAGCAGTGCTATCATAATATCAAAGGGAGGAACGCCATGAAAATTTACATAGATATACTCCTTGTGACAAACGCCATTATGACGCTTATCATGCTTGAAGCGGCAGGCAGGATATGTCACAAGGTCATAAGTCCGCTGCGGCTGTTGACAGCTTGCTCAGTGGGAGGACTTTCGTCGCTTGTTATGGCTATAGACAGCAGAGGATATTTCACTGCAGTTCTTATTGTGGTGATAAAGCTTGTCAGTGCGGTATTCACAGTGCTTATAGCCTTTGGGTGTAAAGACCCTTGGCAACTACTTCGATACTTTATCATATACTGTGCAGTGGACGCAGTTTTCACGGGTATAGTGGTGACCCTTTGGCAGATATCAGGGAGCAAGGTGATTTTTTTCAGAAACCTCACTGTGTATTTTGACATCTCTCTATTTAAGCTTGCCCTTGCCTGCGGTATAACATATGGTCTGCTCTGTCTTTATGAGAACATCACACGCAGGTGTTTCAACAAGGTCGCGAAATACGAAGCCATATACGAAAATGGTGGCTGTATAGTGAAAGTCCCTGCCATATGCGACAGTGGGAACAGGCTTTGCGACAGCTTCACAGGAACGCCAGTGGTGGTTTTCTGCTGTGACAGGCTTTTCTATCACTACGACCTTGACCGTGACGAGCCTGACCCTCTAAGCGGTTTCAGGCTTATCCCCTGCTCTACTGTCAGCGGTGAGGGAATTATCCACATAACCGCCGCAGGGAGCGTAAAGATAATCGACGATAAAGACCGTGTACACAACGTTAGGTGCTATGTTGGCATAAAGCCCTCGCTGAACGGAAAGTCACGGGCTATATTCAACCCCGCATTGCTGGGATAATACAGGAGGAATACAAATGACCACACTTAAAACACTCGCTCTAGGGCTGAACAGATTTTTGAGCCGTTTGTTTTCAGACGACCCCGAAACTATAGATTACCTAAATGGTGCAGATTCGTTACCGCCGCCCCTAAACAAAGAGGAAGAGAAAAAAGCCTTTGAGCTTCTTGAAACAGACCCGAAAAAAGCCCGAGAACTGCTTATCGTGCATAATCTCAGGCTTGTGGTATATATAGCAAAGAAGTTTGAGTCAACAGGCACAGGCATAGAGGATCTTATCTCAATAGGCTCTATAGGGCTGATCAAGGCGGTGAACACCTTCTGTCCTGATAAAAACATCAAGCTCGCAACCTATGCTTCACGATGCATAGAAAACGAGATACTTATGTTTCTTAGAAAATCAAATCAGTATAAAAATGAAATATCAATAGACGAACCGCTGAATGTTGACTGGGACGGCAACGAGCTGCTTTTATCCGATATTCTAGGCACCGATGACGACACCGTGAACAAGGGCATAGAAAGCGAAGTTGAGAAACAGCTTCTTCTGGAGGAAATCGAAAAGCTCTGCCCTCGTGAAAAGCAGATAATGAAAATGCGATTTGGGCTTTCAGGCAAAAAAGAAATGACCCAGAAGCAGGTCGCTGATGAAGTCGGCATATCCCAATCCTACATATCAAGACTTGAAAAGCGGATAATAAAATCCATACGGCGAAATTTAGAAAAAATATGCTGATTAAAAAACTGGCGAACACGCAAAATGTTCACCAGTTTTTATGTTATATGGGATAATTTTGTTTTCACAGCAGTGTAATTCTTCTCTGAAATAGGGATCACTTTGCCATATGTAAGCTCTATTCTGTAACGGCTTATACGGCTTACATATTCAGGATTTACAAGATAATTTTCATGACAGCGCACAAACATATCCCTATATCGTCTTTCAAACACCTTAAGGCTCTGCACTGATTCAAATGAGCCGTCAATGGTATATATGACGCAGTGACTGCCACTGCTTTCCACATAAGCTATCCATGACCTATCCAGAAAAACAAGCGACCTGTCTACGCCATTTACTATCACTCTCTTTGTACGCCTTTCACCTGAACAGACATTTTTCTTGTATATTTCTTCATAATGTACAGGATATATCCTGTCACGTTCATCATATTTAATGGCATTGGAAATGTGACAAAGTTTTATTTTTTCCTCGCCGTTCTCACTCACCCATGAAAACTGTATCCTTTGATCTGCTCTCCCAACACTGCTGTCAGGCCAAATCGTATCCAAAATGAAAAACATTATGACCTCGCAGGAACATTCCGTAAGACCTATGGAAAACACCTTTAGGTCGCTGAGCACAAATTCAAGTTTGTGTTCTTCTTGCGAAAAAGCATCAACAAGCGCCTTTCTGGTGCGTATCACATGCTTCTCAGCGGGACCTATCCACAGGATGTCTTCATGACAGGCATTAAGAAAGCTGTCTATCTCGTTATTGTAGTACTTAGTGAGAATATCGGCTGAACGTGTTTCAAGAATTCTATATTCCATGAAATCAAATCCTCCGTTTGCTGAATTAATTTGTACATTTTTTATTGTTTCTTTTATTATACGACATTTTTATTATTTTGTCAATAATACTGACACAATTTCATTTTCGCAAAATTTCGACAGATAAACTATGTATAAATTCTTCAGAAGTTTTATTGTATTTTTAAAGCATATGTGATATACTTAGACCATACGATAAATGAAAGGAGAAGATATCTTGGCGATAGATAAATTTTATGCGGTGATACCCGCTTATGAGCCTGATGAAAAAATGCTGGCTGTTATTGACGATATATCTTCATTGACCGATTTTCATATAATTGTCATTAATGACGGCAGCGGCAAGGATAAGCTGCCGATTTTTGCCGAAGCTGCAAAAAAAGCCATAGTTCTCACCCATGAGGTAAACAAAGGCAAGGGGCGTGGCATAAAAACCGCACTTGAATACATAAAAGAACATGAAGCCGATACTGTGGGCATCGTCATTGTGGACGCAGACGGACAGCACAAGGTGGAGGATATAATAAGGGTGTCGGAAGCCCTGAAAAGCTCCCCTGACAAGCTTATTATGGGTTGTCGCAGATTTTCGGGAAAGATACCACTGCGAAGCAAATTCGGCAACAACATCACAAAATTCGTTTTCTCATTTGCCGCAGGAGTAAAGGTAAGCGACACGCAGACGGGTTTGCGTGGCTTTTCCTCAAAGCTCATACCTTTTATGCTGTCGGTAAGCGGTGACAGATATGAGTTTGAGATGAATATGCTACTTGAATGTGCAAGAGAAGGCATAATATTCTATGAAGTGCCTATCGAAACAGTTTACCTTGGCAAAAACGAGTCATCACATTTTAATCCTATCAAAGACTCATGGAGGATATACAAGGATATACTAAAATTCTCCTGCTCATCACTTCTTAGCTTCTGCGTGGACTATATTTTCTACAGCATTTTCGCAATGATAAGCGGGAACGTAGCGTTTTCTAACATATGCGCAAGAGTGATAAGCTCCATTTTCAACTTTTCCATGAACAAAAAATTCGTCTTTAAAAATAAGGAAGGCATTGCAAAGACAGCCGCAAAATACTTTCTGCTTGCCGCATTAATACTAGCTGCAAACACAATAATGCTAGAGCTATGTGTGAAATATCTCATACACAACAAATATATCAGCAAAATACTTATAGAAGTGCTGCTTTTCTTTATAAGCTGGGCGGCACAAAAAAGTTTCGTTTTCAGAAAGAGGGAAAGAAAAATTGACGAATAAGACAAAAAAGCCAATGCCTGTCTGGGCAATGATCATAACGGACGTTGTGCTTACAGCGGCAGCGATAGGCGTGTTCATGCTTTTTGACTACGTTATGCCGCAAAGTTCAGGAGTAAAGGGAGAAGTGATCGCAACAGTTGACAGCTCCGCAGAGGGTAGCTTCACCCTGCCAAATGCGGCTGACAACTCGCAGAAAGAAGGCACAGCACAGGACGATAGCGAGCCTGCAGTTACCACAACAGCTCCGCAGACAGAAAAGGCTACAACCACACTGCGTACTGAGCAGACGAACCACAGAAACTGGGGCAATCAGGACACTGCCGACTATCGTTCAGACCAGAACGCTATAAGCAGTATAACAAACGGTGCCATAACCTCTGAGGAGCTTGGCTCGGCTTCAACTGACAATGCTCAGGTGACAGTATACAAAAAATCTATCGGCGAGGGAAGCAACAAGATAACCTATTTTGTGGCTGATGTTTATGTCACAAGCGCAAGCGAGATAAAAACCGCCTTTGCAGACGGAGAATTCGGTAAGAACATCAAGGACTCAGTATTCAGTATGGCGGTGGAAAACAAAGCTCTTTTCGCCATAAACGGTGATTTCTATGGTAATTCAGAACGCAGTATCGTTATAAGAAACGGTATAAAATACCGTGATGATGTCAACGACGCAGACGTGTGCGTGCTGTTCACAGACGGCACAATGCAGACCTACTCCCCGTCTGAATATGACAGCGACGCTGTTATAGCAAAAGGTGCATGGCAGGCTTGGAACTTTGGTCCTGCGCTTCTTGACGGAAGTGGCAACGTTCTTGAAACGTTCAACACAACAAAATATCTCAACAGTGCAAATCCACGTTCAGCTATCGGCTGTGTGTCGGCAGGCCACTATATTTTCGTGACAGTTGACGGCAGAAACGAAGGCTACTCAAAGGGCGCAACTCTCAGCGAGCTTGCGGCTATCATGAGCGATGAGGGCTGTATGTCTGCGTTCAATCTTGATGGCGGAAAGTCCGCTATGATGTACTTCAACAACAGCATTGTGAACGCTCCTGACGGTGGTGGACGTGACCTCAGCGACATTATCTATATAGGAGGATAAAAATGAAAAGACTAAGCAAAATTCTCCCACATATCACGATAATACTTGCGGGAATGTTCATTGTATTCTGGATATTGGATATACTCAACCCTACAATGAATTTCATAAACAGAAAAATATCCAACAAGCTTCTGCTGGCATTTTGCATATCAGCCATAATAACAGCGATACTAGCGGTCTACTATCAGCGCAAGAGCGACAGAAAAGAATAGAACTAATGCAGAGTCACACGGCTCTGCATTTTTTTATGGTCAGATTTTCCTGAAAAATATCTGTATAGTTCCTGATCGAAAGGTAATAATTATATTATCACGGCAGCATAAAATGCTGCTTTTTAACAGGAGCGTGCGATGCAGTACAATAAAGTTGAGATAAGCGGAGTGAACACTAATGAGCTTAAAACGCTGAAAGAGTCGGAAAAGCTGGAGCTTTTGAAAAAAGCACATTCAGGTGACAAGAAAGCCCGTGAGGAGCTTATAAACGGCAATCTCAGGCTCGTGCTGAGCGTTTTGCAGAAGTTTGTGAGCCGAAGCGACTCCCCTGACGACCTTTTTCAGGTGGGTGTTGTGGGGCTTATCAAGGCGATAGATAATTTCGACACCTCTCTTGATGTGAAGTTTTCTACCTACGCTGTGCCTATGATAGCAGGAGAGCTTAGAAGATTTCTTCGTGATTTTCAACCCATGAGGGTGAGCCGTTCTCTCCGTGACCTTGCTTATAAAGCAATGCAGGCGAAAGAACAGCTCATATGCGAAAACCAGAAAGAGCCTACTGTTGAGCAGATAGCAGACACTATCACCGAAAAGCCTAGTCAGGTGGTCATTGCCCTTGAAGCCATAACCGACCCGGTTTCACTCTATGAGCCTGTGTATTCTGACAACGGCGATGCTCTTTATGTATTGGATCAGGTGAGCGACTCCTGTGACGATAAAAGCTGGCTTGAAGAGCTTTCATTGAAGCAAGCCATGAGCGAGCTTCAGCCTCGTGAACGTAATATACTCTTCCTGCGCTTTTTCAAAGGACAAACTCAGGTGGAGGTAGCAAAAAATATTGGCATCTCTCAGGCACAGGTATCACGGCTTGAAAAAGGTGCATTGGAACACATCAAGAAAAGTATCTAACGTCTGTCGCAATACGTTAAGTCGACATTTATGAATATTTTTGTTATATATGATTACATTAAGGTCACGTTTTTGAAACAATTTGATTAATAATGTGCCATTAAAGTTGCTTGTAGTCAAAAAATTTGATATAATAATATAGGAGTTATTATGTTAAATCGTCATAAGGGAGTTGAAGTGTATGCTGACTGATTATTCGGTCCTTATTTCCGAGTCATATGACGGCCAGCATAAACTGTTGACCGAGGAACTGAAACGCAATGGTACAAAGGTCCATATATGCGGTGATACTGAAATAGAGCTTGAGATAGGTGCAGTAAAATATACTCCTGACGTAATCGTTATTGACTGCTGTAAGCTGGGATATAAAAAGCTTCTGCATTTTCGTGAGATACTTCACGAAAATGACATTTATCCCATAATATATAACATCTACACTTATGATGACACAGAAACGATCCGTATTCTTCTCGATTATGATGATATTCTGCACATACTTATGCCATACGACGCTAAGAACGTATGCCACTATATGCTTGACAAGCTAAAAAGGATACCTGTCGATCCTGATATCCTTAGACAGAATATTTCAAAGGAGATACATAGGATCATAACATCAACGGGCATAAACCGCAAGCATTCAGGATATGACTATATCTACTACATGATATTCCTTATTATATTCAAATATAGCGGCAAAAAAGTACAAATAGGCGAACTTTATAAGGACATTGAAAAACAATACGGAAAAAACGCTGCGGCTATTGAACGCTCAACAAGAAGTGCTATAGTTTCAGGCTGGGAAAAAATGAAGCCTGTGGATAAGCAAATGCTTTTTGAAAGTTGCCTTGCTAACGGAACAAAGCCTACAAATGCAATGTACATAAACACCATAGCTTTATATATAAAGCATTTGTATAACGATCAGTTGGAGATGTATTACAAAAACAAAAACGATCATACATAGGACGATCCCCAAAGTGCATACCTATTATAAAGGGTATGCACTTTTTTTGAAAGGGGAAGGTTTCATGATATGTAGTTTTTCAAGCTTACGAAATAAAGAGGTCGTCAATATGCGAACAGGACTGAAAATAGGGTATGTTGATGATATAGAAATGGATACTCAGGGAGCGAATATAGTTTCACTGATCGTCTATGGCAAACCAAGGGCTTTCGGTATCATGGGCAGAGATGAGGATATTATCATAAAATGCTCGGATATCGAGCTTATCGGTGAAGATACAATACTTGTAAAATTCAGCGATAGTGCAGTATGCACAAAGAGCAGAACTGTAAAAATCGAAAATTTGTTAAAATAAATTGTCGAAAGCTCTTGAAATGAAATAAAAAATATGATATAATA
>OLYB01001643.1_pt1 | contig 17217 bp, 15 predicted proteins | sample 1674481 | NCBI WGS metagenome assembly OLYB01 (sample SAMEA103958167, study PRJEB25191) | human gut metagenome
AAGTTGTATTAATGAAAGGAAACGAAGCCATCGCCCATGCAGCCATCCGCTGCGGTGCCGACGGATACTTCGGTTATCCTATTACTCCCCAATCAGAAGTATTGGAAACACTTGCCGAACTGAAACCCTGGGAAACGACCGGCATGGTGGTGCTTCAGGCAGAAAGTGAAGTAGCGGCTATCAATATGGTATACGGTGGTGCCGGAAGCGGAAAAATGGTAATGACCTCCTCCTCCAGCCCCGGTGTCAGCCTCAAGCAGGAAGGAATTTCATACATTGCGGGAGCCGAATTACCATGCCTCATTGTAAACGTAATGCGTGGCGGTCCCGGACTCGGAACCATTCAGCCAAGCCAGGCCGACTATTTCCAGACGGTAAAAGGCGGCGGTCATGGCGACTATCGCCTCATAGCCCTTGCCCCTGCCTCCGTACAGGAAATGGCAGACTTCGTGAGCCTGGGCTTCGAACTCGCTTTCAAATACCGCAACCCGGCTATCATCCTTGCCGACGGTGTCATCGGACAGATGATGGAAAAGGTGGTTCTGCCTGCCCAAAAGCCGCGCCGTACGGATGCCGAAGTCATTGAGCAATGCCCTTGGGCCACCACCGGCAGAACCAATGGCCGCAAGCCCAATATCATCACCTCACTGGAGCTGAAACCGGAAGAAATGGAGAAGAACAACATCCGTTTCCAAGCCAAATATAAAGAAATCGAAGAGAACGAGGTGCGTTTTGAGGAAATTCACTGCGAAGACGCCGAATACCTAATTGTAGCTTTCGGCTCCATGGCGCGTATCGGTCAGAAGGCCATGGAAATGGCCCGCGAAGAAGGCATCAAGGTCGGGATGCTCCGTCCTATCACCCTGTGGCCGTTCCCAACCAAAGCCATTGCCGCCTATGCCGACAAGGTAAAAGGCATGCTGGTAACCGAATTGAATGCCGGGCAGATGATTGAAGATGTCCGTCTGGCTGTGAACGGCAAAGTGAATGTAGAACATTTCGGACGCCTCGGCGGCATCGTCCCCGACCCGGATGAAATCGTAATTGCACTGAAAGAAAAACTGATTAAGAAATGAATCCTGATAAAATAAGAAACGTACTGAATATTCTCTTCATGATACTTGCTCTGGCAGCTATCATCGTGTACTTCGCGGCAAGGGACGACTTCAAACTGTTTATATATGTTTGCGGAGCGGCTATATTCGTAAAGCTCATGGAGTTTTTCATACGGTTCACCAACAGATAAGGAGAAGTAATTATGACAAAAGAAGATATTATCAAACCTGAGAACCTGGTTGCCAAGAAACCGACTCTGATGAACGACAATCCCATGCATTATTGCCCGGGATGCAGTCATGGCGTGGTTCACAAACTGATTGCCGAGGTAATCGAAGAAATGGGAATGGAAGATAAAGCTATTGGCATCTCTCCTGTGGGATGTGCCGTATTTATCTACAACTATATAGACATTGATTGGCAGGAAGCCGCCCATGGACGCGCTCCCGCCCTTGCCACCGCCATCAAGCGCCTTTGGCCGGACCGTCTGGTGTTCAGCTATCAGGGAGACGGTGACTTGGCATGTATCGGTACCGCCGAAACCATCCACGCACTGAACCGCGGCGAAAATATAACCATTATTTTCATTAACAACGCCATCTACGGTATGACAGGCGGACAAATGGCTCCCACCACCCTCGTAGGCATGAAAACCTCCACCAGTCCTTACGGACGTGACGTGCACTTGCATGGCTATCCCCTGAAGATTGCCGACATTGCCGCCCAACTGGAAGGTACGGCATACGTCACCCGCCAGAGCGTGGAGACCGTTCCCGCTATCCGCAAAGCAAAGAAAGCTATCCGCAAGGCGTTTGAGAATTCCATGGCAGGCAAAGGCTCCAACCTCGTGGAAATCGTTTCCACCTGCAACTCCGGCTGGAAGATGTCTCCGGAGAAATCAAACAAATGGATGCAGGAGCACATGTTCCCCTTCTATCCATTGGGTGACTTGAAAGATAAACAATGATGCTAAAAACAGAAGAACAATGAAAGAAGAAATCATTATAGCAGGCTTCGGCGGACAAGGCGTATTGTCCATGGGAAAGATTTTGGCATACTCCGGATTGATGGAAGGCAAAGAGGTGACCTGGATGCCCGCCTACGGACCGGAACAACGCGGCGGTACGGCAAACGTTACCGTAATTGTGAGTGACGAGAAAATCTCCTCGCCAATTTTGAGCAAATATGATGCGGCTATCATCCTGAACCAACCCTCACTGGAGAAGTTCGAGAACAAGGTAAAGCCCGGCGGCGTACTTATCTACGACGGCTACGGCATCATCAACCCGCCGACACGTAAAGACATCCACGTTTACCGCATCGATGCTATGGATGCCGCCAACGAAATGAAAAATGCCAAAGCATTCAACATGATTGTGCTGGGCGGCCTGTTGAAAATTGCTCCGATCGTAACATTGGACAACGTTATCAAGGGATTGAAAAAAACACTTCCCGAACGCCACCACCACCTGATACCGATGAACGAAGAGGCCATCAAGCGGGGTATGGAGCTGATTAAGGAGGTATAAAAAAACACATCATCCGTTTGGGCGAAACAGATGATGTGTTTGCCCTCAACGGATGATGCGTTTACTATAAACGGATGATGTGTTTCCAAGTGTGAACACATCATCCGTTTTTTTAGCGCCGTATATATATAGAAAGTCTAATATTCGATTGTCCAAGTAAACACATCCGCATCATCTTTTTCCTTCTCGGTCTTTTTATTTTCTATGGTGTATTTATAACCTCTTTCAGGAATATTCGGATCAACAAGCTCATTACCCACTACTACGGTATAAGTTGTTTTCATGACAGTGAAGCCTCTTTGAGTCTGGATACCGGTCAGGTAGTTGTCTTTGTCGAAGGTATAGTTCATCACTAACTCGTCATCAGACCATACAATCGTATGGTAATATTCTTCAACTGTTGTGTTCGGAGTCTGATAACTTTCCATTATTCTATCCCATTCATCACGCGCAGTAAAGTCCGGGAACACTTCCGGCAGATAATCACTCGTCTTACCCGTTCTTCCGATATAGAACAGGAAATCAAAATCATCGTCATTACATAAAAGGAGTCCCACCATATCAACAGGAAGATTATTGGGATAACGGTGCGTATAGGCTTTATTCACATCCACACTGATTGTCCTGCTATCTTCCAATGATTTACCCTCAACGTATTCATACTTTGACAACATTCCATTATCATAAGAGAAAGTACCCGAACTGGTTTCACTGCCTGCATCGGCATCCTTCCACTGCGCAAGGCGGTTGTCATCGGTATAGCTGAAACGTATGTAGTCGCTGAACGTTCCGGTATTCTTGTCATCGTCCTGTATGGATGCTACATTTCCTTGTTCATTGAGTTTGATAATGTAGGTATCTTCGTAGATATTGCTGCTACTATCATAAACCTCTTTCTCATTCATGGTTATCTCTCCGGCAATCGTGTAATCGAAAGTCGTTGTAGTTTTACCTTTAGATTGTACGTGGTCACGTACAATACGCGCCACACGTCCCTGCTCATCGTAACTAAAGGTCCTGATCCATTCGCTGGTGTAATCAGAGCTATTATAAACCTTATCAGAGTTGAACACTTCTTTACAAGCTATCTTCTTGATAGTTTTCAGTACTCCGGTACCACTTTCCGTTTCCGCTTTTTGTTCCACCGCAATGGTCAGTACGGTTTTACCTGCCGTAATGCGTATTTCCGCTTTCCGGCTTTTTCCACTGGCGTTCGGTGTAAGTGTAAGGTTCAAGGTGAACTCACCTGCGCCCCCACTATACGCGCTCAGTTTCAACCAGTCCACATTGCTTCCATCGGCTCTTGTCTTTGTTTCGGTTACGGTTGCCGTCCAAGGCTCTGTGGCGGTGAATTTAATACCTTCCGACTTTTGCGTTTCGTCCGCATATATCGTTTGTGAAGTCTGAGTACCGCCAGTTAAAACAATAGCTCCTTCCGGTTCATTTTCTTCACTGCTACATGCCCCCAGCGCTATCGCCACCAGAAAGCCTAAAAAAAGTTTCTTCATCATATATTATATTTCATTTCAGTTATCATTCAATTATTTACCATAATTATCCACTAAGTTTTTGAACTCCGCACAACGTTCGTCCTCAAACAAATCTTCGAACTTATAACGGGCTTCCGCATCACCACAGAGATAGTAATACTTACCGGCAACTTTCTCCGTAGCCACATAAGCGGAGTTCTCGCAATCGGGAGTAGGTATAAAAGTAAAGGAAGGAGTATTCTTCATGGAACTCTTCTTTATGGTGATTTCCAGTTTATCACCGCCTCTCGGAACTATCATCACAAAATGTCCCGGTGTACATTGTATGTTGTCACCGTCCATCACATAAGTATAAATATTAATACCGTAAGCGCCCCTAATGTCATGCATCTTAAGGAACAAGCCCTTTTCGGGCATCAGGTAACCGTAATCGGGAGTCATGGTAGTAAAATCACCACAAAAATTGTTTGCTGAGATAGCAGGCATCAAGTAACCGCTCGGAGCATTCCCCCCGGCCTCCGCCTGACCTTCGGCATCTTGAACATTCTTCTTTGCACCGCCACATGCTGACAATACGACCAGTCCGCAAAGCATTGCGGAGATAATTGTAATAGTAAACCTTTTCATAACAATGATATGTTTTAAATGAGTAATGTCATCAACATTTACGGATAGGTATAATACCTCTGGAGATTGCTGTCATTATCAAGTCCGCCACATTCTTTGCATCAAGTTTGTCCAACAGATGACGCCGGTGTGTATCTACCGTATTGGTAGATACACACAAATCCTGAGCTATTTCCTGTGTGTTTTTGCCTTCAGAGATACACTTCAACACATCAAGCTCACGCTGTGTGAGTTCTTCACGCCGCCCTTCGTCCGAACGCCTCATCTGGTTGCGTACTTGTTCGGCATAAGTACAGTAGTAAGTCCCGCCATCGAGTACACAACGAATAGCCTCGACTATCTTGTTCGAGTCAACGGATTTAAACAAAATACTATCTACATCACACTGTATCAGATTCCTTATAAACCAAATTTCCTCGTGCATTGTATTCACGATAATACGCGCCTGAGGGTCTTTTTCCCGAATACGTGAGATTATTTCCAAACCGGACAAATCGGGCAATTCCATATCCAACAAGAAAAGATTAAAGCATTGGGAAGCTATTAAAAGCAATGCCTCCCGTCCCGATGAAGCTGTACATACGGTCTTGATTTCGGGTAACGAACATTCTACTATCCTCTTCAATCCTTGAAGCACCAAATCATGGTCATCTACCAACAAAATGCGTATATCTTTTTCTTTCATCAATCTATGCTTTGTGTTCTGAATTATGCTGCAAAGAAAAAGTATTTATTAATATCCGACATCATCAAAAATAGTGATTTTAGTATCCGGCATCATGGTTTTCTACTAAAGGGACAAAGGGATTTCAAGCTGAAACTGTTGGATACTCCCCTTGCAGTTTACAGAAAGAGACCCGCCTATGGCTTTGGCGCGTTCTTGGGTAGTATTAAGGCCGATACCGCCCATTGCAGCACCTGAATCGGAAAACGGCTTGCCATTGTCTGTGATGAGTAAAACCAACAGTTCCTTACTTAAGGAGAGATTTATATTCACTTCCGTCGCTTCGGAATGTTTCAGTATATTAGAAAGTAGCTCCTGCAAAATACGATAGACCTCATAAGCCGTCTGCTCCGGTACTTGCCCCCATTCTGCATGGTCATTTTCTTTACTGAAAGCCAGTTGCATGGATGCCGGAATGACCAAACGTTCTATATATGCCTCTATCGTTTCAGCCAATGTAACATACTGGAACTTTGGCGGCATCAGTTCATGGGAAATACAGCGCACCTCACCACGCACCTGCTCCAACAAATCCAGCAACTCATGTTTTGACTCAGCCGAAGGTGGCATACATTGCACCTGCATGCCAATCCCCAACAAGTCATTGCAGACACCGTCATGCAACTCTTTCGCCAAGCGGGTGCGTTCACGTTCCAACCCGTCAATATAGCTTTTGGCAAGTTTCAACTCTTCCTCTTTTTTGACACGTTTCTGGCGGAACATATAATAAAATACCAAAAGTAAAAAAGCGGAGACAGCCACAGCAGCCACTATACCCCACTGCATCGTCTTAGCCTTTTGCTCCAGTTGCTCTTGAGTCAGCCTCGCTATTTCAAGTTCCTTTACCTGATTTTCATACTTCATGGACAGTTCGGAAAGTTCCGCATCCACCTCCGTCTGATGCAGGCTATCAGACGTCCAGTATGCTTTTTCATAGTAATCGGCGGCATGCGGATAATCTTTCAGCCCATGATAATTGCGTGCCATTTCCAAATAGAGCTTATCAATCGGGGTCTGGGCATTGACATCCATAGCTCTCAACATCTGTTGCTGAATGGAAAGACTCTCCCGATAACGCCCCATCTTGTTGAGAATCTTGAAAAGGGTTTCCTTATATCCCAGTACCTCCCCTGAAGACTCAGGCAATTCAGCCATCATTTTTTCCGCCTCACGTATATAATGATTGATAGAATCGTTATTGTTCATTCTGAAATAGGCATTCAACAGATATGTTATACTTTTCAACACAAATTTCGGTTTCTTCTGTTCGCGTGCCATAGCAAGTGCGGGATAGAGCATCTGAGCGGCTTCGTCGTATTTCTTCTGTAATGTCATGATACCTCCCGCCGTAGATGCTGCATACAAGACCATGTCCATATCATCGCACTTCTTTGACTCTTCCACCGCCGCCCGAACATAGTTTTCAGCCTCTTTCAAACGCGAGGTATTTGCATAAAGCACAGCCATATTTGTCAATAAGTGCACCCGTTCATCGTAGGATTTACGCCCCTCAAGTTTTTCCAACGCCCTGTTATAATATATCAGTGCCGAATCAGGCATGTCTTTTCTGCGATAATTCACACCAAGAGAAGTGAGCGTTGTAATCACTTGGTCCTCAACTCCGGTAAAACGTTCGGCTTCATCGAGTACCTTAAGGTAGCCGTCAATTGCACTCTCCATATCCCCCAAAGCACTATAAGTTTCCACCCGGTTTATCAATAAGGTGAGATAAGGTTCAGGTACATCCTTTCGGGCATATTCCAGACCTTTATCACAATAATACCGGGTACTGTCCGACTGGCGATAGGCATAATATTCCCCTAAATGACAATAAGCAGCTGCAATACTATCCCGATTCTTCAGTCTCAAGGCACGAGCCAACTCATCCTGATACATTTTTAATTCGGCATCCTGAGCATGCAGCAGAGGAAAAAGCAAGAATAAGCATAGCCAAAAAGATAGTGTTCTCATACAAACAGATATTATAATATTAGAAACGAAAAGTTGCTTCCTACCCGAAAGAGTCGGTAGCAAAGATAGCAAAGCTGCTGAATATACAGGCACATAAGCGGTAATAATTGCATCATTGCAACTGCCCGAATACTGTTTTTCCATAAAGAGCCGAGAGTTTTAAAAGAAGCAAAAAAGGTGGAATTCCGTAAGTGAATAATTTTTTATTGTATCTTTGCGCCTAATTATGAGACGAATCGTACTGACATATCTATTTCTGTCTATTATAGGTATCTTGGGTGCTGTGGCACAGACACCTTTCAACCGTATGGATCCTACAACCGGCCGCGACCAGTTCGGCAATCAGGTAGATCCCAACACCTTGCCGGATAATCTGGAAGACAGTACCAATACGGAAATTCAGAGTCTTCCCCCCAAACTTTATATGTGGCGCCTGAGTGAGACACTGGGCGAACGTACCATTATTCCCGCCGACACAGCTAATCTTAACTTCCAGAATACCAACTTGGTAGAAGGCATGTACGGGCACTATAATTATCTGGGTAACTTGGGTTCGCCGCGCATGTCACGCATCTTCTTTGAACGCAAGGATGCCGAACCGACTATCTTCATGCAACCTTTTTCCAGCTTCTTTGTCCGCCCGGACGAAGTGAAATTCACAAATAGCAACATCCCTTTTACCAACCTGACATACTACAAAGCCGGAAATAAAGTCAATGGCGAAGAACGCTTCAAGTCCTACTTTTCAGTAAATGCAAACAAGCGGCTGGCTTTTGGTTTCAACATAGATTACCTGTATGGACGGGGATACTATCAGAACCAGTCCACCTCCCACTTCAATGCCGGAGTGTTTGCCAGCTACATCGGCGATAAATACCAAATGCAGGCAGTGTACAACAACTTCACCATGAAGATGAACGAAAACGGAGGTATTCAAGACGACCGTTATATTACGCGCCCGGAAGATATGTCGGAAGGGAAAAAGGAATATGAATCCACCACTATCCCCGTAAAATTGGAACAGACGGCAAACCGTAACAAAGATTTCTACGTATATGCCACACAGCGCTACCGGCTCGGCTTTACACGAGAAACTACTACCATAGAGGATGCCCGTTCTTCCGGAATAACTGCCGCCAATGACAGTGTGCCCCTGCCCAAAGATACCATTATAACGGAAGAGTTCGTTCCCGTCACCAGCTTTATCCACACCATAAAAGTGGAACGTGCCCGCCATCAGTTCACTTCTGCCCAAGAGAAGGAGGGACAATATCCCAATGCGTATTTCAATGAAGTCGCCAGCCGGGATTCGACCACTGCCTTCAGCATAAAGAACGTGTTTGGAATTGCTTTGCTCGAAGGCTTCAACAAGTATGCCAAAGCCGGACTGACAGCCTATATATCGCACAAGTTCAACCGTTACGAATTAATGGATACTTTGTCGCGTACCCGTTTCGACGAACAGGAACTATTCGTGGGCGGCGAACTTGCCAAACGCCAAGGCAAAACGCTGCATTATAACGTAAATGGTGAAATAGGCATCATGGACAAGGCGCTCGGACAATTTCGCGTCAATGCCGACCTCGACCTGAACTTCCGCCTTTGGAAAGACACCGTAAACTTCTATGCAAGAGGCTATGTAAGCAACACTCTCCCCTCTTTCTACATGCGTCATTATCACTCCAACCATTATTACTGGGACAATGACAATATGAATAAGGAATTTCGCACACGTGTGGAGGGCGAGCTGAACATCCAACGCTGGAAAACAAACCTGCGTGCCGGCGTGGAAAACATAAAGAACTACACCTATTTTAATCAAAGCGCAATGCCTGTGCAGGAAAGCGGTAATATACAAGTATTGTCCGCAACTCTGAAGCAGGATTTCCGCTTGGGCATACTGCATTTGGACAACGAAGTGACTTGGCAGAAATCGAGCAATGAAACCGTATTGCCTTTGCCACAGCTCTCACTATACCATAACCTGTACCTGCTTGCCAAAATAGCCAAGAAGGTGCTGACTGTACAGATTGGAGCCGACGTCAGATATTTCACCAAATACAACGCACCCGCCTACACTCCCGCCATCCAGCAATTCCATCTTCAGGCAGCGGACGACCAGGTAGAAATCGGCGGTTATCCGATTGTAAACGTATACGCCAATCTGCACTTGAAGCGGACCCGTATCTTTGCCATGATGTATCATGTAAACGCAGGAATGGGACAAAGCAATTATTTCCTCGTGCCCCACTATCCCATCAACCCGCGCTTGTTCAAGATAGGTATTTCATGGAACTTCTACGACTAACATTGTCCTCCATTCATCATGAAAAAGACCAAACTGTTGAAGTATATCATCCTGGGAGCAGTGGCTGCACTTGTCGCCACATTCATGCTGCCTAAAAGAGAGAGCCGCAAAGGGCATCCCCGCGATTACGCCGAAATAGCGGCAAATGGAACACTTCGTGCAGCTACGGAGTACAATTCCATCAGCTTTTATGTGGATGGAGACACTTTATCAGGCTTTCATTACGAACTGATAGAGGCTTTTGCCCGCGATCACAGTCTGCAAGTAGCCATAACCCCCGAAATGAGTTTTAATGAACGGCTCGAAGGTTTGGCAGAAGGCCGATACGACGTCATCGCCTACGGTCTCTTGGCAACCAGCGAATTAAAAGATTCCCTGCTCCTCACCGCTCCTATCGTCCTGAACAGGCAAGTATTGGTTCAGCGCAAAATGGATTCCCCCGGTGACTCCCTATTCGTCAGGAGCCAGCTCGATTTAGCGGGAAAAACCCTGAATGTGGTTAAAGGCTCTCCTTCCATTCTGCGCATCCGCAACTTAGGAAATGAAATAGGCGACACCATATATATTAACGAAATAGAGAAATATGGCTCCGAACAGCTCATCGCGCTCGTGGCACATGGCGATATCGACTATGCAGTATGTGACGAAGCCATCGCCCGTTCCGCCGCCGACAGCCTTCCGCAAATAGATATAAATACCGCAATCAGCTTCACTCAATTCTACTCATGGGGAGTGAGCAAGCAGTCTCCGGTACTTCTGGACAGCCTGAACAGCTGGCTGGAACGGTTTAAGACAAAGAAAGAATATAAGAAGATTTATAGGAAGTACTATAAATGATATAATCTTCACCACAAACCTCTACAACGTCTCCACTTCCCTCAGCCACATCTCCGCAGATGCATCACTCGGCATGCGCCAATCTCCGCGCGGACTTATGGAAATGCTTCCCACCTTCGGGCCGTCCGGCAGGCAAGAACGCTTGAACTGCTGGTTAAAGAAGCGGCGACAGAAGGTCTGCAACCATTTCCGTATCGTTTCTTCATCATAGACATCCTTAAACGTACGCGCTGCAAGGAAGAAGATTTTGGAAGGACGGAAGCCGCAACGCAGAAAATAATAAAGGAAGAAATCGTGCAGTTCATACGGGCCTACGAGATCCTCGGTAATCTGCTTGATATTTCCATTCTCATCTGCCGGTATAAGTTCCGGACTGATAGGAGTATCCACAATATCCAACAATGTGGCTCGTGAAGCCTCGTCCATATCATTTTCCGCAACCCACTTCACCAGATGCTTCACCAACGTTTTGGGAATACTGCTGTTGACACCGTACATAGACATGTGATCGCCGTTATACGTGGCCCAGCCCAAAGCAAGTTCCGAGAGATCGCCCGTACCAACCACCATTCCCCATGTCTGGTTGGCAATATCCATTAATATCTGCGTACGTTCACGCGCCTGCGAATTCTCATATACCACATCATGCACGTTTATGTCATGGTCTATATCCTTAAAGTGTTGTATGCAGGCATCCTTTATGCAGACTTCACGCATTGTCACACCCAATGAAGTCATCAGGTCGACAGCATTGGTATGCGTACGGTCGGTAGTGCCGAATCCCGGCATAGTCACACCGATAATGCCTTTACGGTCCCAACCCAGCTTATCAAAGGTTTTCACACAAACCAATAATGCCAATGTAGAGTCCAAGCCACCGGATATGCCTACCACTGCGCTCTTGGCATTGGTATGTACCAAGCGCTGTGCCAATCCTGATACCTGTATCGAAAATACTTCCTCGCAACGCTCGTCCAAAACCGGCCCTTGAGGAACAAACGGATGAGGTTCGAAAGTACGGGTCAGGTTCAAATCACCGGAATTGACATACTCTGTGGATATGCGCACCGGAACCTCAGGCGCACAATTGGCGTGGCAGGCCGCAAATGTCGTATTAACCCGACGTTCCGTACGTATATGCTCCACATCAATTTCGCTAACCACCAACTGCCCCTCAAAGGAGAAGCGTTCACTGCCGGCCAACAGCGTACCATTCTCATAAATCAATCCATTGCCGGCAAAAACCACATCCGTAGTAGATTCGCCAAAACCACATGAACTGAATACATACCCTGCAATACAACGGGCAGACTGCTGACTGATGAGCGAACGAAGGTAAGCATGTTTACCTATTCCTTCGTTATCAGCCGACAGGTTGAAAAGGATTTCCGCCCCCTGCAACGCCAATGAAGAACTCGGCGGAATAGGAGCCCACAGATCCTCGCAAATCTCAATTCCGAAAGTCGTATCCGCAGTCTCAAAAAGCAGGTTCCGACCCATAGGCACTACCTGTCCGCATAAGCGGGCAGTAGTCTCCGATACCTCACAGGCAGAAGCGAACCAGCGCTTCTCATAAAATTCTTTGTAGTTGGGAAGATATGTCTTAGGAACAACACCCAGGATTTTGCCTTTCTGTATAACCACTGCGGTATTCAGCAACATACCGTTCAGGGGTACAGGCATGCCAAGAATGGATATAATGTCCATCTGACGCGTATTATTCAAAATCTGTATCAGCCCCATTTCGGCCTCTTCAAGCAAAAGTTGCTGGGCAAAAAGGTCTCCACATGTATATCCGGTGATGCATAACTCCGGAAAGACAATGATTTGTACACCTTTTCCGTCAGCTATGATTATCTCTTTTTCAATTTGTCCGGCATTGAACTTACAGTCCGCTACCTTAATACGAGGTACAGCCGCCGCTACTTTGACATATCCGTAATTCATAAGAATCTGATTAAATTAGGGTACAAAAATACGGCAATTTATCAAATAAACACAAAATAATCAGTCTTTTCACTCTCCATTTCAAGATACTTGCAATCCCATCTAAGAATACAGCAGGTCATTTTAATTAACAATATAAAAAAACTCAGATTTTTTTTTGGATAAATCAAAGAAGTATCTATCTTTGCAAGAGAATTAAAAATGTAATTATTACAAGTTTGAATTATAGATGATACGGATGAAAAAAGTCGGGTTATTAGCTCTGGCTTTATATTGTGGGATTATATATACGGCATGTGGAAAAGAAGATACCGTATATTTTGAGCCGGATACGCAAATGGAGAGTGAAGAGGTTACAGAAGCTGTCTTATGCCCGCCGGCTTCTTGTTATGTATATGTCTGCGGTGAGGTAGTGCACCCGGGGGTATATGAAGTGGCAGAAGGAGCCAGGGTCTGCGATGTATTAGAACTGGCAGGAGGCTTAAAGGATGCTGCAGCAAAAGAGGCACTCAATCAGGCAGAACCGGTTGTTGACGGACAGATGATAAAGGTGCCGGATCAGGAAGCTTACCTTTTGCAGCAGACAGGGAGTGCTGATTCGGCAGCAGAGCCGGAGGATGGCAGAATTAATCTGAATACTGCATCAAAGGAACAGCTTATGACACTTTCCGGAATTGGAGAATCAAAAGCTGAGACAATTATTTCTTACCGGGAAAAAAATGGCGCATTTCAGACCATTGAAGATTTAATGAATATTCCCGGAATTAAAAATGGCGTTTTTGAAAAAATAAAAGATAATATAAGGGTTAACTGAGGTGTAAAATGGCAAAAAAAGTTCTGGTTGTGGACGACGAAAAATTAATAGTGAAAGGAATCCGTTTTTCATTGGAACAGGATGGAATGGAAGTAACCTGTGCGTATGATGGTGAAGAGGCACTGCGTCTGGCACAGGAGAATAAGTTTGATATGATTTTACTGGATATCATGCTTCCGAAGATGGATGGATTTGAAGTGTGTCAGGCAATCCGGGAGTTTTCTAATATGCCAATCGTCATGCTGACAGCAAAAGGCGATGATATGGATAAAATTTTAGGATTGGAATATGGTGCAGATGATTATATCACCAAGCCGTTTAATATTCTTGAGGTGAAAGCCAGAATCAAAGCAATTATGCGAAGAACTGCTGCCAGTGAACCGAAGGAAGAAAATTCCAAAGTGATAGAGAGCGGCGATTTAAAATTAGACTGTGAGAGCCGCAGACTGTTTGTCCAGGGAAGAGAGATTAATCTGACAGCCAAGGAATTTGACTTGTTAGAGCTTCTTGTTATGAATCCGAATAAGGTATACAGCCGTGAGAATCTGTTGAATCTGGTATGGGGTTATGAATATCCGGGCGATGTCAGAACGGTGGATGTTCATGTGCGTAGACTGCGTGAGAAGATTGAACCGAATCCGAGTGAGCCAAAATATGTGCATACGAAATGGGGTGTAGGTTATTTCTATCAGAAATAACAGTGATAAGCAGAGGATGAAGGTACAGACTTATGAATAGAAAAAAAGGTATTCGTAATTTTTTGAAAAGCATGAAATTCCGGCTGATTTGTCTTTTTATGCTGATCGGTATTTTGACCGGAATTTTAATCCGGACCGGGATTTTAACTGCTTATGAGAAACATGCAGTTTCTAACCGGAGTGTAGATGTAATTGGTCAGGCAAAGATTCTTGCAAACCAGATGGTATCCACAGATTATATCAATGGAGCGGAGTCGGAAAGCATCACTTCACAGTTGCAGCAGATGTCACGTATTTATGATGGACGAATTCTTCTGATAGATTCTTCTTTTCATATTATAAAAGATACTTATGATCTGGATACCGATAAAACAATTATTTCAGAAGAAGTCATAAAGTCATTCCGCGGTGAGGATTCTATGAATTATGATGTGGATAATCATTATGTGGAAATGACTATTCCGCTGACTACAGATAACGTAGAGTCAGGGGAGAAGAGTATTATCGGAGTGCTTCTTATCAGTGTTTCGACAGATAGTATTCTTGCCAATCTGGAATATATGAGAAATGCTGCATTAGTGCTTCAGATTTTCGGGGCAGTTTTACTGTTTGCAGTCAGCGTATTTTTATCCGTTCGTCTGACAAACCCGTTGAAGAATATGGCATCCTCTATTGCTGAGATTCAGAATGGATATGGAACCAGTGATGGGGAGCTGATGATTAAGGATTATTCTGAAACAGTTCAGATTTCGGAAAAATTTAATAAACTTTATAGCAGAATGAAGATGCTGGATGACTCCAGACAGGAATTTGTGTCCAATGTGTCCCATGAGCTGAAAACACCGCTTACTTCTATGAAGGTACTGGCAGACTCACTGAATGGACAGGAAGATGTTCCTGTAGAACTGTATCGTGAATTTATGTTAGACATTGGAAATGAAATTGAACGTGAAAATAAAATTATCAATGATTTGCTCTCGCTGGTTAAGATGGACAAGTCTGCATCAGATTTGAATATCACGTCAGTTAACATCAATGAGATGCTGGATTTGATTTTAAAGAGATTAAAACCGATTGCGGAAAAACAGCATGTAGATCTGGTGTTGGAAAGCTTCCGGCCTGTTACAGCGGAAATTGATGAGGTAAAGCTGACGCTTGCCATTACCAATTTGGTGGAAAATGCAATCAAATACAATAAGGAAGACGGTTGGGTACATGTGTCCTTGAATGCAGATTATCAGTATTTCTATCTTAAGGTAGAGGATTCCGGCATCGGTATTCCGGAGGATTCCTTAGAGCATATTTATGAAAGATTCTACCGCGTAGACAAGTCCCATTCCAGAGAAATAGGTGGAACCGGACTTGGACTTGCCATTACAAGAAATGCAATATTAATGCACCGTGGTGCAATTAAGGTATTTAGTACAGAGGGTGAGGGAACGCTCTTTACTGTGCGGATTCCGCTGAATTACATTGCCTAGGAGGTCTGGCATGAAGAAAATTGCAGGATGGCTGAGTTTTATCCTTCTGGTATCGCTGTTCACAGGGTGTGGCAGACAGGAGACAGATGACCCGGCGTATCATATTTATTATCTGAATAAAGAAAAAACAAAAGTGGTAGAGCAGCCATATGATTTAAAAGAGGGCAAGACAGAGGACATGATAGCCACTCTTTTAGATGCGTTGTGCACCAATACGGATAGCGTGGAGTATCAGAAACCGGTTCCTGGTGATGTTACAATTACAGACTGGTCACTGGAAAGCAATCAGCTGTTCCTTTACTTTAATGATAATTATTCCAAAATGCAGTCTACAGATGAGGTGTTGTGCCGGGCAGCAGTGGTAAAGACACTGGTACAGCTTCCGGATGTAAAATATGTATCTTTTTATGTGGGAGATGCACCGTTGGCAGACAGCCGGGATAATGTAATCGGACTGATGACAGAAGAAAGCTTTGTTGAGAATCCGGGAAAACAGATTAATTCCATTCAGACAACAACATTACATTTATATTATGCAAATGCTGATGGAAACGGACTGGTAGAATGCGAAAAAGAAGTACAGTACAGCAGTAACATTTCCATGGAAAAACTGATTATGGAGAATCTTTTAAAGGGACCGGATGATAAGAATTTGAAAGCACCACTTCCGGAAGGAACAAATCTTGTCAATGTTACGACAACCAATGGAATCTGCTATGTTACATTAGATGAGGCGTTCCTGAATCAGAATTATGAAATACAGGAGCCAATTGTCATTTATTCTATTGTAGACTCTTTATCAGAGATTTCAACCATCAGTAAGGTGCAGATTTCTGTAAATGGAAAGACCAGCGGTGTTTACCGGGATAGTTTTGCATTAGACCAGCTTTATGAACAGAACCTTGACTATGTGGTAAGTGCAGATGAGAACGAGACGGTATCTACAGAAGCACAAATAGAAGAGACACCTTAGGAGAAGGTCTTAAGAAGAAGTATCTTATAAGTAACATATTAAGAAGAAACATCTTAGAAAAATATTTAGGAGGGGTTATATCGAAATTATAAAACGCCCCTTATGCTATGGAACGATATTGTTCCTGTGTGGTATTATTGTCTGCCTGTCTGTTCCGACGGTCATAAAAGTTATCCTTATCAGCTTTGTGGCAGGGTGTCAGATGTATCTGCTGTATGCCCTGCGGCAAAGAAAACGGAGGGTATACCGGTTTACAGCAGTACTTGGAATAGGATTTTTTCTGCTGGGAATTGCAAGAATCTGGTATATGCAGCAGCAAAGCTATACCATTGAGATGATTTTAAAAGAGCAGGAGACCAGCCTTTCTGTAGAAACAGATGCTTCCGGAGGCTGGCAGACGGAAAATGAAAAGACAATTTTACAGGGGAAGATAGAGAAAAAAGAACGAAAAAACAATCAGACAAGATTATATCTTAATCATGTTTTCTTACGGATTGGAGATAAAACCTATAAAACCAATTCTGTCCTGGTTCGACTGAAGCAAGAACCATCTGACCAATCGTGTCGTATTGGAACAACCATTGTATTAGAAGGAAATATCCGACAACTGAATCGCGCTGCCAATGATGGTAATTATGATGAATTTCAATATTATCACAGTCTGAATATGGATTATCATTTTGATGCCGAAAGGATTTGTGGGGAATATGGAAGAGAAGATGTACTGGCAGAGAAATTATTTATGATAAAAGAAAAATTAAA
>OLYB01001654.1_pt1 | contig 17149 bp, 22 predicted proteins | sample 1674481 | NCBI WGS metagenome assembly OLYB01 (sample SAMEA103958167, study PRJEB25191) | human gut metagenome
AAAATCCCTATGACTTTTAAAGGTTGATTTATCCCTATCCAATTTTATATATTCTCTATTTCTGGTTCTTTTACGCATCCTTCTGCGTCTTCTTCTTTTTTTATTTTGAGCCATGATATTCCTCCAAAGTCCAATTGTTCTTATAAATTTTTGTAGCAGCTTCTTTACCTACATAACGAATGTGCCAAGATTCATATCCATATTGGGTTACATCTGTTTTATCTTCTGGGTATCTAAGAATAAATCCATACTTGTGCATGTTTTTTAGAATCCAGTCATATCCATCATAATTTTCAATTTCATTAAAGTTATATCCATTGAAAGTGATATCTACCGCAAGTCCTGAGTTGTGTTCGCTTTGTCCAGGACGAGCATAATATTGGTCGGCATATTCTTCTCCGTTTACAGATGCATAATAATCCCACAAGCCTTTTTGATATTCGTAGGTTCTGTATCCGGCAATGGCGCGAATGTTGATATCGTTTTTTGCGGCAGCCTTACAAAATTTAACATATGCATCGTACGCTTCCTTGCGCATTTCAATTTGTTCAACTGTCTGACACGAATAGTCTTCGCCTTGTACGCACGCATAATCTTCAAGTGGAACTAAATCACTTGGCTGATAGCCTTCTGGTAATGCATAAAACTTGTTTACTAATAAAGTCATATCTGAATCATCATCGACAATCGTTGTTTTTGAATAAGGCTTTAGATCCATGTCGCAGTTTACTTGCATAACGATGTCTTTTACAGATCTAGCCTTCCATTTGGCATAACGCTTAGCCCTGTTGCTATGGTAGTTTGGCAAAGAAGTCATTTCCTTGATATCTTCTTCAGACATGCCTGCCTTTCGTAATGTCTCACTTCCTTTAATTTCCTCAGTGATTTTTTCGCTGTTCATGGTTTTATTGTCAGAATGGAATAGTCCAACAATTCCTTTAATTAATGTAATTAAAATAAATAAAGCAATAAGTAAACCGAACGCAAGAATCAAACGGTTTCTTATTTTCTTTTTTAAACGCCTTCTCTTTTTCATGTTTTTCTCCCTTTTTCCCAAGAAAAATTATAGCACATAAACAAGTTTTAAGGGTTAAAATGGATTTATCAAATGATGTGTTGTATACTAAAAATAACATATATAAAGGATTAAACTATGAATATAGATAAAAAGATAATAATGGGTGTAAGAAATAAGGATGCGGATGCGAAGAAAGAGCTTATTTCATTGACGCGAAATCATTTGGTACAAACAATTTATAAGCGTTATATTGGTTTAGAGGAAAAAGAAATCAATGACATTTTACAGGCAACGTATACATACGCATTTATGAATATGGATAAATTGAGTGATGATAAGAATTTTTTGAAATGGATCACGGTTTTGTTGAATAAACAATTGCGTGAGTATATGCAGGCTAAAGAACATACAGGTATAACTACGGCTTTACGTGGACTTCCTCAATATCGACAATCGGATGTGGATGATTGTTTAAATGAGATGCCAGAAAATCAAAAGACAGTGACAATCATGCATTGTCTAGGAAAATTGAAAGAGAAGGATATCGCGAATCGTTTAAAAATGAGTGAAGAGGGAGTGGCTCGTTTGTTGAAGAGTGGTAAACAAAAAGTAAAGGATGTATTGGATAAGAAGTGACAATGATATTTATTATTGTCCTTTTTTTTGATTTCGCATAAAATGTAGGCATATGAAAAGAGAAACAAAAAGAGTATTGATACTATCGCTTAAAATAGGTGTAGGAAGTGCCATCGCAATTATTTTAGCCTACTTTTTTAAGTTGGATAATCCAACAAGTGCTGGAACGATTGCACTATTGTCTTTGTTGACGACAAAGTGGGGGACGGTGAAGCTTGTTCTTAGAAGAATTTCCACATTCTTTGTGACAATTCTATTCTGTTTTATTTTCTTTGAACTTATTCCAAGCCATTGGATAGCCTTTGGACTTGTGATTGCGTACTTAGTTGGGTACAGTGAGAAAATGAAATGTCAGAATACTTTAAGTGTAAATGCGATGATTGCCGTGCATTACTTGAGTTATTTGGATTTTAGTCTTCACTTCATGATGAATGAGTTTTATTTGATTTTAATTGGTGCTATTATCGCATTCTTATTGAATTTGGTTCATGATTATAGTGGAGAAGAAGAGTATTTGAATTCTTGTATGATTTATATGGAGGACAAGATTCAGAGCTTGATGTATCAAATTGTTCATTATATTCAAAGTGAGGAAAGAAATACAACAATTTGGAAAGAATTAGAGGATATTAAAGAACAGGCTGAAAAATATATCCATATTGCGATGGAATATCAGGATAATACGTTTACGAATTTGCCAGATTATTATATTCGTTATTTTGAGATGCGTGCTTTACAATGTGATATTTTACATATGCTGCATTATAAAATTCGAAAGATTCGTGAAATGCCAAAAGAGGCGCATGAATTGGCGAATTATATTGAATATTTAATTCCGTTTATTCATGAAAAAAATGATCCTCAGCCTCAAATTAGTTTGCTTCATAAAATGTTGAAAGACAAACAGAGTGAGGCTCTTCCTGAAAGTCGAATTGAATTTGAATCAAAGGCGATGCTTCTACATATTTATATGGATTTAGAAGAGTTTTTATACACAAAGAAGAAGTTTATTGATCAAACGACAGAGGAACAGAAAAAATTGTATTGGAGATGATTTAGATGAAATCAATTGTTATTGTTACTATTGTTTCTGTTATAGTTTCTATTGGAATCTATAAAGGAATTCGTAAAGTATTATATAAAAAGGATGTCACAAATAAGGCAAGTTTTGCCAGATTAATAAAATATGTTTTGGTTTTTATTAATGGAATGATTTTTCTTGGACAATTTGAACAGACCAAACCTATTATGTCCTATCTTGCTGCATCCAGTGGAGTGGTTGCCCTAGTTTTAGGTGTTGCTGCTAAAGATGCCTTTGGAAATCTATGTAGTGGTTTAATGATTTTAACATTTAAACCATTTGTTGAGGGCGATTTAATTAAAGTCAATCAAGGTGAATTGATTGGGTATGTTGAAAGTATTCGTTTTCGTCATACGATCATTCGTACGTATGAAAGTAATCGTATTATTGTGCCAAACTCAACATTGAATTCGGCTACGATTGAAAATGCATTTTTTCAGGATGCGCGAAAGAATAACTATTTGGAAATTGAGGTTTCTTATGGAACGGATATTGATTTGGCGATAGATATTTTAAAGAGTTTAGTTGAAAAGACAATGGGAGAATATGATATTGAAAGTGAAACTCCAATTGAAGTAAAAGTAATCAATTTTTCTACAACCGGCATTGATCTACGTGTTGTTGTTCCAAGTAAGACAAGTCTAGATGGTTTTGATATGCTCGCAAAGATTCGTTATGAACTTGTAAAAGAGTATGAAAAAGCCAATATTCATTTTGGAAATTATTCAGTAGAAGTAAGTCATAGTTAATACATAATATGAAAAAAGCCTTTATCTATCGATGATAACGGCTTTTCTTTTTGCTTTGTGATACTGCTATGATACTAAAAAAATAAAAATCACGAAATTTCTTGTAATTTTTGGGCTAATTCATCTTGTTTATTAGGGTATAAATGGGAGTAAACATTCAATGTAGTTTGCACGCTTTCATGTCCTAAACGCTCAGCAATGGCCAACGGACTAAACCCCAACTCAATCAATAATGAAGCGTGGGAGTGTCTTAGATCGTGCAATCGTATTTGTGGCAGTTCCTGGGCTTTTGCCTTCTTGCGAAGTTCTCTTAAAACTTTACTTTTTGCGATTGGGAATAATCTAGAATCATTTAAAGGCTCATAGCAAGCGTTTTTATAATCCTGGAGTATTCTAACCAGGTTAGGGAATATAGTGATTGTTCTAATACTTTTTCTTGTCTTAGGGCTAGTGATGTATGTTACACCATTTAAAACTTGCAAAGATTTGTTAATTGAGATGGTTTGATTGTCAAAATCAATATCGCCCCATGTAAGAGCTAATAGCTCACCAATACGAAGCCCAGTATAAAACAATACATTGAAAGCAGTATAATACATGATGTTATCTTTTTCGGCTTCTATGAATGTTTTAAACTGGTCTAGCGTCCATATAGTCATCTCTTTTTCAGTTTTCATAGAACCGATAGAACCACATATAGAGCAAGGGTTTTCTTTTAGATCATAATATTTCATAGCAAAGTTAAAAATAGCAACTAACAGTGTGTGAACTGTTCTTAGATAGGTTTGAGAATAGTTTTTATCATTTTGGATAAGTTCGTTTTGCCACGTTCTAATAGTGCTAGGTGTGATGTTATTCAATGGCATATCATTGAAGTATGGAAGTATCAATTTATCAATTATGTTTTGTTTTGTATAGATTGTAGAAGGTTTTAAACGTGTTTCCATATCTTCTTTGTAGTATTTCACCAAAGAGCTAAAAGGCATAGTAACATCTTTTTGATGTTTCACTAGGAAACGATTTTCAAACTCTTTTGCTTCTCGTTTCGTTTTAAAACCACGTTTAAGCTTTTGTTTCTTTTGTCCGTTATAATCGACATAGTAGAACTTGCAAAACCAAGTGTTGTACTTCTCGTCTTTATAAATAGGCATATTGTTACATACTCCCTTCTTAATTCAACGGAGATATGCTAAAATACAAGTGTTCTAAATTCGCCAGGGTTTCCCTGGTTTTAATTTTAGCTAACTCCTAAATAGATTGTTTTATTATCGAACCCACAAAAGATAGTAGAGCAATCTATTTTTTATATTTATCTATTTGTACCAAATCATTCATGTAATCAATGGCTTTTTGTTTCCCTAGATCGTTTAGGTTTTTGGCTTTATCTAAAATAACTTTATCTAATTCACTGAGGTTATTGTTTTGAAGGGATAGTTCAAAAATTGTTTTGCTTTTTACAAAATAATCCCTAAGGTCTTCCTTTTCAAATTGACTAAAAGGACTTTTTCTACTAAGTGCAACAGTATAGCAAAGTGAAAAATAAGAATCTAGGGATTCCCCTAGAGCTTCTAACACTTCTTTTAGTTGTCGCATATTTAGGGATATTTGACCGTTTTCATATTGGCTTATTGTACCTTGAGAAACATTCAATTTTTTTGCTAACTCTTTTTGCGTGATCTTCTTTTCTTTGCGAATCATTTTGATAATTTCAGAGGTTTCGGGAATGCACCCTTCATATATATCTTTATTCATAAAATATACTCCTTCACTAATAAAATATCATAAATACTAATAATATTCTATTTAATTTTAAAGAAATATAAAGAAATATCTTTACAACCAATATTATAGATGCTATTATTCGTTCAGATATTAGTTATTCTAATATCTTGAAAAGAAAGGAGTTAGAAAAAATGCGATTAGATGAAATCAAACTAAAAGAGCAAGTATCATTGCAAGGTTGGACACAAGCGATATTATCAAGTAATTCATGTGTATCATGCGCCACAATAAGCAAAATCTATAACGGTGGCTCATGTAGTGCCGAAACAGCTTTTAAAATTGCCAAGGCTTTAGGCGTAGAAGTCAAAACACTAGTAAAAGAGTAAGAAAGGAGTGAAAAAAGTATGGCGGAAGAAAAAAAGGACTGTAACAAGCCCACAATCAACGAAGCCGAAAAAGTCCAAGACTATTATATCAACGCTAAGCAAGTTCAATCTATTTGTGGAGTAAGTGAAACGAAGTCATATTTAATCATTAAAAAATTAAATGACGAACTAAAAGAGCAAGGCTTTATAACGATACGTGGCAAAGTGTTGCGATCATACTTCAATAAACGGATTGGAGTAGGTGTTCAGTAATGGCAAGAAAAAGAATGTTTTCACTTCTTGTTGTTGATACTGATGAATTCCTTGATATGCCTTCAAGTACTCAATCACTTTATTATCACTTAGGCATGAGGGCAGATGATGACGGTTTCGTATCATCACCTAAGAAAATAGTTAAGCTTGTTAATTGTAGTAATGATGATTTAAAACTACTAATTGCTAAGGGTTTTATAATTCCATTCGATAGTGGAATTATCGCTATAAGACACTGGAAACTAAACAACGATTTAAAAAAAGATAGGTATACACCTACCATTTATTTGAAAGAAAAAAGCACTTTAAAAGTGAATAAAAATAAGGTCTATTCTATTGACGGAAACAATTTGGATACAAAATGGATACAAAATGGAAACAAATTGGATACACAGTATAGTATAGATAAGAATAGTATAGATAAGAATAGTATAGATAAGAATAGTATAGATAAGAATAGTAAAGAATATATAGTGCAAAAACAAGAAGAAAATCAAGAACAAATTCAAGAACAAAAACAAGTTAAAAAAGAAAAAGTTAAAAAAGAGAAAAAGCCTAAAGAAACTCATAATTCTATTATTGAAAATTACACTATAAATGAGGACTTAAGAGAAGCTTTAAAAAGCTTTGTAGAAATGCGAAAAGAACTTAAAAAACCTATCACTATAAAAGGCTTAAAAATTGCTTTAGGGAAATTAGATAAAATGGCTTTAGATGATCTAACTAAAATAGACATTGTTAATCAATCTATCGAAGGAAGTTGGAGTGGTTTATTTCCTTTGAGGAATAACAACCAATACAACAAAAAACCAAATAGAGAGGAGTTGCCTTTTTAATGAATAAAGACGAAACACAAAATATTTTAACTATACTAAGAGTTAACTACCCCAATAATTTCAAAAGTGTAGCAAATAAAAAAGATATGAATTTAATTGTTAATACCTGGGGGCTTCAATTCAAAGACTATACGTTTGATGAGGTATACAAAGCGATTATGTCAATCATGGCCAATGATACAAGTGGTTTTGCACCTTCAATAGGAAGGATTAAAGAAGAACTCAATAAGAAATACAAAGATTGTGTTATGTCTAGTGAAGAAGCCTGGAGCATTGTTTTAAATAAAGCCAGTTGCAATCCAATAAAAGCCAGGGCCAATTTTGAAATGTTGCCAGGAAATATCAAGAAGGCAGTTAAACACCCAAAGTTTTTAGAAAGCTTAGGCAATGCCAATATAAGCAGTCAAGGAACTTTCAAAAAAGACTTTGTTAAGAGTTACAAAGAAACCATAGAAAATGACTACCAAGAAATGAACTCAAACGCTATAACTAGGCTTGAGTTTTGCAAAAGAAACGCTATACCAGGAGAAACAATAAAAGTATTGAATGGGGTAGCTGATCTAAAACGAATTGAATCAAAATAGTTAAAATATGACGAAGAAAGACGAAGTTTAGAGGATAAGTAGAAAAAATGAATTTAGAACAACAAAAAAAACAAAGATTTATTGAGAAAATAGAAAGTATACAAGTACCATGTAGATATTCTTTACTATGTGATGAAATAAGCACAATGTATAATAGCTATATTGTTACACGAAGATTTTTTGAAGGGCTTATGTATGCGTATAACTACGGATTTAAACGTGGCGCAAACTACGGAAGGAAACAAGCAAAATGTTAGACACAACAAAACAAGAGCAAGAGGACTTCTTTAAAATTGAAGAAAACTTATTATTATTGCATTGCATGGAAGAAAGCTTGCGTTTAATTTCTACAAGCTATGCGAATGATGATAAAGTTGTTTGCTCAGCGTTGTATGGAATTGCCACAGTAATAGACGAACAAATACACGAAATAGAAAATAAACTAGGGCACACGGTAAGCACTTAAGGGCCTACCAAGTATTAAAAAGGTTTAAGAGTACTGCGAATACTCTTACATAAAAAGATGATTCCCCAAATCGAACTAAAAAGAGCACTTCAAAAGTGCTTTTTTATTTAGATCAAGATAAAAAATAGGCTTTTAAAAATACTCGGAAATACTCGGATTGTATGCACATATAAGTTGACAAACATTGACATTGAAAATATATAGCATATGCACAAACAAGCTAACAAATGCTAACACTAAAAAATGCTAAGAACTGTTAAGGATTGTTAAGGCTTTAAAAAGTGATGTATTTTTTCGTCAGTTCTATAAAGGGGAGTGAATAAAGTGGAAACGAAGCAAAAAACAAATGATATTAATGAATACAATGATTTATTTAATGAGTTAAGCATTGAATGGTATCTAATTACTGATTTAAATGAGCATTTAAGCGAAAAAACTATACTCCTAATGTCTTTATACATGGAGCACACAAAAGACCGTAGCGAGCGTTTAAAGGCTCAATACGTGCAAGCGTGCTTTTTAATGTATGTAAAATTTGGGCTTTGTCCTATGAAAATTGAAAAATTAATAAAAATTATGAAATGTTTCTTTAATTTCCGTTGTGGCTTCAATGATATATTTGAAATACCGAACACAAAAAGAGAGCTTGAAACATATATCAAGCAAGAAAATACCAGGAATTTAAAAAAAGAGATCAAACAACTTGAGATGTTGAACCAGGAAGCCGAAGAAGAATTGAAAGCCCTGGAATACAAGAAACAAGGGGTTTCATCAGTTAATATCGAAGGTGTACGCCTGGAGAATGTAAAGCGAAGCGAAAGCAGAACGTTAAAACTAATTGAGCAAACGGACGAACTAAAAAAATCAATAGCATACCGAAATAAACTGATAAGACATCTTCAAGGTATTATCAAAAACAAATATATGCTATAATCACAATGTATTCATTTAATAAAATACCTTCTTATATCAAGCTATCTAAAAAGAGCACTTCAAAAGTGCTTTTTTGATACTGCTATGATACTAAAAACAATTAAAGACACATGATGTTTTATAAAATGAGTGTATGAGAAGAAGAAAAAAAGCCCTATTTTAAAGGTGAAAAAAGCACAAAAAAGGGTTATATGTACAGTAGAGGTAAGTCAATCATGATAAAAGTATATACAGAAGTATTGGGATTTAATAATTTAATGTATCGATACATGAGTTTACCTAACTCATTATCTTTAGCGGATTTAGCTTACTATACATTAGCGTCTTATTTGTCTGAAGAATATGCGGACTTTGTGATTGAAGTGAATGGTATCCCTTTTGTATGCCCAAATTGTGAGGATGAACAATTTAATAAGTTACCTTGTGCTTCATCAATCCAGCCTGATTTCAAAGAGGGAGATACATTTAAGATGGTTTATGATTTAGAAGAGCCTTTTGAGATTGAAATTCAAGTTGAAAAAGTGGATGATATAGAAGAAGGTGCGAATGTGATCAATGGTCGTGGCTTTGCGATATGGGATGGTTTTAAAGAGTTTCAGGATTATTATTATCAGTCCATGGAATTGTTTAAAGAATATGTCGAAGCCAATGAGATGAGTCTTTCGGATTTTCCAGTAGATGAAGATTTAGATATCGTTGAATTGAATAAGGTGTTGGAATATAACTTTGAAGAATTAAAAGATGTGTATGAGGGTGAGTAGATGAAAGTATATGAAATGAGTTTTCGTGACATGGATCAGAAAATGGTGGAAATCCATGGCATGAAAATGGTTAAGCTTTTAGAGAAGATGGGGTTAAAACTAGATAATCTATATGGTGCATTAATGTATGGTTATATCGATCATAATGCGGGCTTTATTTTTGAAATCGTAGCTTTGGAAACAAAGAAACGCAATATTGAATATCGCATTGTACCGATTGGTGTATCGTGCAAGATTCCTCGTTTTGATGTGCAGGAAATGGATATTCAAATCTTGGATAATGTGAATGTGGAATTGTTCCAGGATAAGATTGATATGGTTGAAAGGGCCACAGAAGTTTCTAAGGAATTAGAAGAACTTCGTTTATATAAAGAGTTGGATCCATCAAGACATTTAGAGTATCCAGATGATATCATGGTGTATTTTCTAGACGAAGGAAAAGATGTAGAGGCATGTTGGGTTCGTCTGGAAGGAATACAAGATGGAAAGATGTATGGAACTGTATTAACGGCTTTACATCAGAATTTTGGCGTAAAAGAAAAGGATACAATTTATTTTGGCATGACAGAAATGGAAGATCACAAATTGGCGTGTGTATGGGTGAAAGAAGATGAATAAAGAGGATTCATTATATTCGATTTATGTACAAATATTAAAAGAAGAGTTAGTGATGGCTATGGGTTGTACAGAGCCTATTGCGATTAGTTATGCGTGTGCTAAGGCAACGCAAGTGCTAGATCATTTACCAGATCGTATTGTCGTTAAGGCAAGTGGCAGTATTATAAAAAATGTTAAGAGTGTTATTGTACCTCATACAAATGGCTTAAAAGGGATTGAAGTTGCAGCTGCTGCAGGAGCTCTATATGGAGATGCCGACGCCAAACTTGAAGTGCTTTCTAGTGCAACACGTGAACAAATTGAAGAATTGCCTGAATATGTTCAAAATACAAATATTACCGTGCAACACATTGAACAAGGACATGTGTTCGATTTAGAAATCCATGTGTATTATGAACAAGAACATGCCAGTGTTCGTATTGTAGATACGCATACGAATATTGTACAAATTGAAAAAAATTGGCAAGTTATTTTTGAAGACAAGACGACGAGTTTAGAACTTAAAGCCGATCACAGTGCTTTGATTATGAAACAGATTTGGGATTTTTCACAAACTGTGGATATTGATGATGTAAAAGAAATACTAGATCGTCAAATCGCTTGTAACATGGCCATCGCAAATGAGGGGATTCATAATTTGTATGGTGCAAACATTGGTCATGTGATCTTGAATATGGATTCAGATTGTGTAAAGACAAGGGCCAAAGCTTATGCGGCGGCTGGATCCGACGCAAGAATGAATGGGTGTGAACTTCCAGTTGTGATCAATTCAGGAAGTGGAAATCAGGGGATTACTTGTTGTGTGCCTGTTGTTGTGTATGCCAAAGAATTAGATTGTACGCAAGAACAATTGTATCGTGCTTTGGTTTTATCCAACTTAACAGCTATTTACATTAAAACAGGTATTGGTACTTTATCGGCATTTTGTGGTGCTGTTAGTGCTGGAGCTGCTGCGGGTGCTGGTATTGCCTATTTACATAATGGAACTTATAAAGAAATTCAGCATACAATTGTCAATGCGTTAGCCATCCTTTCGGGTACGATTTGTGATGGGGCTAAGGCTAGTTGTGCAGCTAAGATTGCTTCTAGTGTAGATGCTGGTATTATGGGGTACTATATGTATAAAAATAAGCAACAATTCTATGCAGGTGATGGAATCGTTGCTCATAGTGTGGATGAAACAATTCAAAATATTGGAACACTTGGTTCTCAAGGAATGCTTCAAACGAATGATAAAATCATTGAGATGATGATTTCTTGCGATTAAAAGTAGATAAGCGAATGATTAACTGTGGTTCATATTCCATATGGACGATACGTTTTCGTTCGCTTTTTGTTTGTTCTAAAAGAATATCAACAGCTTCTTTTCCTTTCTCACAAGCACCGTGGTCAACACTTGTAAGTTGTATTTGAGGAAAATCAGCTTCCGGAATATTGTCAAATCCGGCTACACTTGTTTTAATGTTGTGATCTTTTAAACAGGCTAAGATGCCTAAGGCCGTCATGTCATTATTTCCAATATAGGCATCGTATTTATCACTTAAGATTTGTTTCGTTAAACGATACCCATTTTCGTATTCTCTTTTTTCGATGGGGTATAATTCAAATTGTTTAGACGAGTTAAAAAATACTTGTGTATTTGACAAGACGCTTTTAACTCCTTCATATCTTTCGTTTCGCCCAATTTCCGTTGTATCTAATGGACTTGATATATACGCAATCTTTTTGTGTCCTAACTGTTTTAAATGGTTACCTAATAATTTACCACATTTAAAACTGTTGAGTTCAATGGAATCACAATCAAGATTTTTTGGCTTATCCCCGATAATAATGCACGGTATTTGTTTGGAAAGTGCATTCCATTCATCAACAAATTTTGGGGGATATAGAAGAATGATTCCACATGGTTTTAATAGTTTTAAGTTAGAAAGGGCGTGCTTTTCAAGATCATCTTTTCGCAATGTAGAAATAGTAAAGATTTGTGTTTTTGTCTTACTAGCCTGTTCAATGATACTTGAAACAACCATAGAATAATACGAATTGGATAAGTTGGAACAAATCACGACAATCGTATTTTTTGCGTTTGAATACCTTTTTTTAACTTCTGGCTTTTTATATCCCATTTGTTTGGCTGTCTTTTTGACGAGATTTACTGTTTCTTCTTTGAAAGATACATTCTTATTCTCACTTAGAATCATAGATACAGTGGATTGCGATACATTTGTGGCTTGGGCAATATCGCGTGTAGTTACTTTATTTCTTTTTCCCATAATAAGCCTCTTTTGATTTATTTTGATTAATAAATCGATTACTAATCAAATCATTAATCAATATCTATTTTTATCTTACACTATTTTATTTGGTTGTCCAACTATTAATCAATATTTTGATTAATAAAATGGACTTTTTTACACATTTGAAATGAAATAAAAATAAGCGTATCGTAACTTTGAAAGAGGTGCGAACTATGTACGATTGTATAATCATTGGAGCAGGTATTAGTGGTTGCTCATTAGCGTTTGAGTTAAGTAAATATAGTGGAAAAGTATTGTGGCTAGAAAAAAATAATGATGTGGCCGATGAAACAACTAAGGCCAATAGTGCCATCATTCATGCGGGGTATGATCCAGAGCCAGATACTTTAATGGCAAAATATAATATTTGGGGTAATAAAATCATTCCTACTTTATGTAAAGATTTGGATGTTCCATGTAAGAATATTGGTTCTTTGGTTGTTGGATTTAGTGAAGAGGATGATAGGACCATTGAAATGTTATATAAGCGAGGCGTTGAAAATGGTGTTGAAAATCAGCGTATTATTAAACAGCCTGAGCTATCTGTTATGGAACCCAATTTAAATCCAGACTGTACAAGCGCTTTATATGCACCAAGTGCATGTATTATCAATCCTTGGCAGTTTGCGATCGCATTAAGTGAAGTGGCAATTCAAAATGGTGTAGAGCTACGTTTGAATGAAGAGGTTACGAGTATAAAAAAAGATGGAGATATCTTTATTGTGAATGATACATACAAAGCTCCATTGGTTGTAAATTGTGCGGGTGTTATGTGTGATCATGTAACTGGACTTATTAAGAAACCAGATTATAAGATTACGCCAAACAAAGGGGAATATTATTTATTAGATAAGTCACAAGGAAACTTGGTTCATCATGTTATTTTTCAATGCCCTACAAAGATTGGTAAGGGTGTATTGGTAGCTCCTACAGTAGATGGAAACTTAATTGTGGGTCCTACAAGTACAAATACAGATGCAAATGATTATTCGACAACGTCTGCAGGATTAAAAATAATTCGTGAAAATGCGTTTAAATCCGTACCGAATATGAAGCTTCAAGAAAATATTCGTACGTTTGCGGGATTGCGTGCAAGAAGTGATACAAAAGATTTTATTATTGGCGAAGATAAAGATGTACATAATTTCTTCTTGATTGCCGGAATGGCAAGTCCAGGCTTAAGTAGTGCGAGCGCAATCGCATTAGACATTGTGAGAATGATGCAGGAAAAAGACTATTTCTTAAATTTAAAAAAGGATTATGTTTCTACAAGAAAAGTAGTTCGTTTTAAAGAAATGTCACATGAACAAAGAAAAGAATATATTGAAAAACATCCTGAGTATGGTCGTATTATTTGTCGTTGCGAAACCATTAGTGAGGGAGAGATCCTTGATGCGATTCGTCGAAGTCCAAAACCAGTTAGTTTAGATGGAATCAAACGTAGATGTAATGCCGGCATGGGAAGATGTCAGTCAGGCTTCTGTGGACCTAGAGTCCAGGAAATTCTAGCTAATGAGTTGGGTGTTAGTCAGTTAGATATTGTTTTGGATAAGAACGGTTCTTATATTTTGTGTGGAAGAACAAAGGAGAATGGCGATGAATAATAAGTATGATGTAGTAGTCATCGGTGGTGGTCCTGCTGGTCTTGCCAGTGCAATTGCCGCAAGACAAAATGGTGCCAAGTCCGTTTTGATTATTGAGCGTGATAAGGAACTTGGTGGGATTTTAAATCAGTGTATTCATAACGGTTTTGGCTTACACCACTTTAAAGAGGAATTAACAGGTCCTGAATATGCAGGAAAGTATATTGATGAAGTTGATAAAACAGATATTGATATCTTATTGGATACAATGGTAATTGAGATTACGCCAGATAAAATGGTGTATTGTTCAAGTAGTATTCATGGATATTTAATGATACAGGCTAAATCTATTATTTTAAATATGGGTTGTCGTGAAAGAACACGTGGTGCAATTGCGATTCCAGGCACAAGAGCTTCTGGTGTATTTACGGCTGGTGCAGCTCAGCGATATGTGAATATTGAAGGTTATATGCCAGGTAAAAGAGTTGTGATCTTGGGTAGTGGTGATATTGGTTTGATTATGGCGCGAAGAATGACTTTAGAAGGCGCAAAAGTTTTAGCTGTTGTTGAGGTTATGCCGTATTCAAATGGTTTGAATCGTAATATTGTTCAGTGTCTACATGATTATGATATTCCATTGTATTTAAGTCATACAATTACGGATATTGTGGGTAAGTCTAGAGTGGAAAAGGTTGTTGTTTCTAAGGTGGATGAAAATAGAAATCCAATCGAAGGAACAGAAATGGAATTTGATTGTGACTGCGTTTTATTGTCAGTTGGATTGATTCCAGAAAATGAATTGTCGAATGAATTAGGCATTGAAATGGATCCAAGAACACATGGCCCTATTGTTTATGAAAATATGGAGACTTCTATGGAAGGGGTATTCGCATCAGGTAATGTTGTGCATGTGCACGATTTAGTGGATTTTGTAAGTTTGGAAAGTGAAAAGGCTGGAATGGGTGCTGGTCGATATGTTTCAAATGGCGAAGTATCTAAGGATCGTGTCGTAAGGACGATAAATGGAGATAATATTTCGTATGTAGTTCCTCAATATATTCGTAAGGATAATGTAGAAAAGAGTGTTGAACTTTCTTTCCGTGTAAGAAGACCAACGCAACAGGTAAATATTGTCGTGAAGGATGGGGATACAGTCATTGCGAAATTTAAAAAGGAACATGTGATTCCAAGTGAAATGGAGAAGGTATCAATTCCTAAAATATTGCTTGAAAAGGCAGATAAAGAATTGGTTGTATCTATTGAGGAGGATGCGTAATGAGAGAGTTAATTTGTATAACATGTCCTAAGGGTTGCCATTTAAAAGTTGATGAAGAAAATGATTATAAAGTAACTGGAAATGGTTGCCCTAGAGGCGCAATCTATGGAAAGAAAGAGTGTACGCATCCAACTCGTGTTGTGACAAGTACTGTGAAAATTGTGGGTGCTGAGATTGAAAGATTGAGCGTGAAAACCAATGGGGATATTCCAAAGGAAAAAATTTTTGATGTGATGAAGGAATTGAACCGTGTGGTTGTGAAGGCACCTGTGCATCGTGAAGATGTAATTGTTTCTAATATTTGTGGTACGGGTGTTGATTTAGTTGCGACGAAAGACTTATAATATGGCTGTTAAAAAAGGGGAGCTTTTAGGCTGAGAGTAGGTTTGTCCTAGACCCTATAACCTGATTTGGATAATGCCAACGTAGGGAATATATCTTTTTGATAGTGAGCTGCAGATTGGGTTTCTGCAGCTTTTTTTTGGTGGAGAAAATATGAATTATTCTATTTTTGATGTGGATGGAACAATACTGGATTCAATGGAAGTATGGAATACTTTGGCAAGTCAATATGTTCAAAGTTTGGGGATGGTTCCCGAAAAAAATCTTGATGAAATTGTTTCAGATATGAGTTTAGAACAGAGCGCAACATACTTGAAGAATCATTATAAAATCAATAAACAAGAAGAACGAATCATTTCTGAGCTATTGAATTTTATATCAGATTTTTATGAGTGTGAAGTGAACCTTATGCCTGGGTTTAAAGAGTTTATTTCACATTATGATTCAATTAATGTGATCGGTACAAGTTGTGATGAAGAGCTTGTAAAAATTGCGTTGAATAGACTGGGTGTATTGAATTATTTTGAAGATATTATAACTTGTTCAAAGGTGAATAAGTCAAAGGATGATCCGGATTTTTATTTGGCTTGTGCACAAGTTTTAAAACAAAGACCAGAAGATATAGTGGTGTTTGAGGATGCAGATTATTGTATAGATGTGGCAAGAAAAGTCGGATTTAAAGTGGTTAAAATAAAAGATTGGAGAGATTTAAATAAAAAGTGCATTAACGATTGCGGGAAGTGATTCGAGTGGAGGAGCAGGCATTCAGGCAGATATCAAAACAATGTGTGCTAACCATGTGTTCGCAACAAGTGCAATCACGGCATTAACAGCGCAAAACACATTGGGAGTTACAGGTATTATGGATGTAACACCTGAATTTTTAGGTGAACAACTAGATGCAGTATTTACAGATATTTATCCGGATGCGGTAAAGATTGGAATGGTATCAAGTTCTGGTTTGATTGAAATGATCGCAAAGAAACTTAAGGAATATAAGGCAGAAAATATTGTCGTTGATCCTGTGATGGTTGCGACAAGTGGTGCTAGATTGATTAGTGAGGATGCGATTGAAACATTAAAAAAAGAATTGTTGCCTTTAGCTACTTTGATTACTCCAAATATTCCAGAAGCAGAAGTGCTTTCTGAAATGAAAATTACGGATGAGGCTAGTATGGTTGAAGCGGCTAAAAAAATCAGTGAAAATTTTGGGTGTGCTACTTTAGTTAAGGGTGGTCATCAAATCAATGATGCGAATGATTTATTGTATAGAAACAATTCATATGCTTGGTTTAAAGGGAAACGTATCAATAATTCAAATACACATGGTACGGGCTGTACTTTGTCGAGCGCAATAGCATCAAATCTTGCGAAGGGATATGTTTTGGATACTTCGGTAAAACGAGCAAAAGACTATATTTCCGGGGCATTAGGAGCAATGCTTGATTTGGACAAAGGCTCAGGCCCTATGGATCATTCGTTTGCGATAGACAATGAATATACAAAGGAACCATTCTAGTGTTGGTGTCTAGAATGGTTCCTTTTTGTTTATTATTATTTTTTAGGAGAGAGATATGAATATTGGTTTATTTCTATATTCATTGCCTTATCT
>OLYB01001657.1_pt1 | contig 17123 bp, 7 predicted proteins | sample 1674481 | NCBI WGS metagenome assembly OLYB01 (sample SAMEA103958167, study PRJEB25191) | human gut metagenome
ATTAGGGAGTGCAATGGAGTTTTCGTTCCTATTCAGTTCTATCCATTGTGAATGATATCCATCGAGTTTGAAAGCATAGTTTGTCAAGCTTTCGCCTTTATACTGATAGTCGGAGAAAGAAATTCTCAAGTTGTTCTGTTTCGCAGTAAGCTGGATGTGCTTGCTTTGTCGGTCGGTATAGCTTAGTTCCTCATTGCTATTAATTTCAATATCGGTAATCTTTACTTTCTGGGATTGTTGTATCTCTTGCCTCAGCAGTATGGGATCTATCTGAGTTATCTTATTACTCGTTCCCAACCATACCTTGTGATCAATTCGGTCATAGAAGATGTCAATGTACTTTTCCGAAATACGGATGCGGTGTACTTTCAAACTTTCCTTCTCCACTATAAAGAGTCCTTCGGAGGTCGTGAGCCATATCTCATTCTCCCCCTCATCCATGGCGAATACTTCGGTAGACAGTACACGGCTCAACGGGATACTTTGTGTGCTGATGTTTCCTTTGTTTACCGATAGTTTCAGCAGATTGTCTGAAGTGCTTATCCAGATATTTCCTTCCGAATCGCTGATGACAGCGTAGGAGTCAATGTGGGGAATGCCAGTTATCTTCTCTATGGGGAGTATAGTGCCGGTTGTCAAGTTGATGCGGTCGATATGATGGTTATTGGATAATGCCCACAGATTGTTTTCTCGGTCCAATGCTAATTGGTAGATATCGTTACTGTAAAGCCCTTGATCATGGGTAAAATGGTATTTGGTCTTCAGAATGCCCCCTCCAAGGGATTGTTCGCTAGAGATGCCATAAACACCGCAAAAAGTAGCCAACCACAAGTCACCATTGGGCGTTTCTAATATATCGTACACCCAATTTTTGAGATCATCGAAGAAGTAAGAGATGAACTGTTCGTTCGTCGGATTATAGCGTAGTAATCCTCCGTCTGAGGCTACCCATAGGTATTGGCGGCTGTCTTCATAGAGTGCACGTATACGGTTGTGCGGAAGGGAAGATTCTTTGGAACTCATTTGGTACCACCGACGGATATTGTTGCCCTGCATGTCTGTTTTTAATTTTATCAGCCCTCGGCTTCCACCCAGCCAAAGAGTACTGTCAGCCGTGCGCTGTATGCTGGATATCTGGCAACCTTCATCGGAACCAGTGATGTCGAACAACGAACGGGATTGGACGGAAGGATTGTGTGTGGCTAAGGAGATGCCATTGTCGGTTCCTATCCAAATATTACCATTAGCATCCTTGAAGAACATATTGACTACGTTGCTGGACAGGGATTGACTGTTTCGTGCATCGTGTGAAATCAGATGCCAAGTGCCCTGTCTGTCGCATACGTAGAGTCCGTTGTCTGTTCCTATAAGCAGATTATTATCATCTTTAGCAATACTCTTCACGACATAAAAATCTCTGACGCGTTCGATTTCCTTGGTATCTAGGTTCATGCGATGCAGATGACGGGCATTACCTATCCACAATGTGTTTTCAGAGCTATCCAACATCAAGGTAGAAATGTAGAAAAACTCAGGGTGGGAGATAACTTGGTAATCGCTGGTGGCAAATGAGTAGCACCCCACTTCGTCCTTCATGCCAATGTACAGATTCTTTTGGTCGGTGGCAAGCGATTGGATGTTGCGTGGAAAATCCTTTCCGCGGATAAGGGCGGGCCGCAGTTCATCTTGTTCTACATTATAAATATAGAGTCCCGATTCTGCTCCAATCCAGATTTCACCCTTATATTCACAAAAAGAACTTATTGACTCGTTTAACCGAATATTAGGCTTGCTGAACTGTCCGTTTTGTAAATTAAATAAAATAATGCCATTTTCTCCGCCTAAAAGCATAACTTTGTGATGGATAAAATTGCATTTGATGAGTTGATGTGAGGGAAGCATGTCTGAAACATAATGGCGTATGTCATAGCCATCGTAACTATACAGCCCGCGTGAAGTACCGAACCAGACCATGCCTGTGGAGTCTTGCGTAAAACATCTTACTGATAGTGTCTTGGTTTTTGAACCCAGATTATTGAAACCTCCATTCAAATTGGACAGATTGTCTGCCCGCAGGTGACAGGTAATGGAGCAGATAAGTAGTATTAAAGTTAAAATATTCATAAGGTTATTTGTTTACTAAGAGCAAATTAACGCATTTTTTCCCGGATGAGAAAAATGTCCGATGGGTAAACTTCGGCATTGTCCTTTTTGTGTTATAGAATGTTCTATTTGGTCTGAACAAAAGGGTATGTTCTATCTAATTTTGTCAGTTAGAAAACATGTCCTTGCATTTATTAATCTTTTAAATTATAGAACCATGAAGAAAATTACGCATTATTTGGTTAGTATGCTCTGCTATACTATTCTTCTGCTGACTGGTTGCACAAGTAAACAACAGCCTTATTGCATCGGGGCAGACATTTCGTTCGTTCCCCAAAACGAAGAAGGAGGAACTGCCTATAAAAATGTAGATGGGAAAGAAATGGATATTTGCCAAATCATGGCCGCCCATCACTTCAACACCATTCGCTTGTGTGTCTTTGTCAATCCGGAAGCCCAAGAAGGATACGCTCCCGAAAAAGGATATTGTGATTTGGAGCATACTCTTGCCATGGCCCGTCGTATCAAGAAAGCAGGCATGACGTTTGCTCTCGACCTACACTATAGCGATACATGGACTGATCCAGACAAGCAGTTCAAGCCTTCCGCTTGGGAAGGAACAACTGGTGCGGAGCTAGAAGAAAAACTCTACTCCTATACCAAAGATGTGTTGGTTGCTTTGAAGCAGGCAGAGGTGGCTCCGGAGATAGTGCAGATAGGTAATGAGATAAATCACGGCATGGTATGGCCAGAGGGCAAGTTGGATGACAATGCTACCGAAGAAAACTGGCGGTCGTTGATGGAACTTTACAAAGCAGGCCAGCGTGCGGTTCGTGAGGTATTACCGGAATCGAAACTGCAAGTACATCTCGCCTTGGGTGGGCAGAACCGGCTTTGCCGTGAGTTCCTGGATCGTATGATTCAGATGGAAGCCGAATTTGATATCATCGGACTCTCTTATTACGAACAATGGCACGAGACTTACAATGATTTAAGGTCCAATCTCTATGATCTGACCGAACGGTATCGGAAGCCGATATGTGTTTGCGAGTATGGTGCCAATAAGGAAAACATTAAGATGATCAATGATATTGTACGCTCCCTGCCCAACGGATTGGGTTATGGAACTATGGCATGGGAACCGACGAGGGTCTTGTTCGATAAGGAAGGAAATGCTGATAAGGATCTGTTCGGCATATATGATGCCTTGTACAAACAATACATAAAGAGTGATGCCCAACCCGTTTATGAACCTCCTTATGTAAATACGGATACCATTCAGAAACCCATAATCGGTGCGGATATCTCTTGGCTTCCCAATCAGGAACAACGTGGCATTGTCTTCTCTCACAACGGTGCGCAGAAGGATGCACTGAAAATCCTGAAAGAGAACGGGTTCAACTGGATTCGTCTGCGTCTTTTTGTGGACCCTACGACAGAAAAGGGATATTCCAAAGATGGTTTTTGTGGGTTGGAATCCACTCTATCCATGGCCAAGCGTATAAAGGCTGTTGGCATGAAATTCCTGCTCGATTTCCACTACAGCGATACATGGGCCGATCCTGGCCAACAGGCAACACCCGCATCATGGAGTAACATCCATGGCTCTGCACTGGAAGGAAAGGTTTATAGCTATTCAAACGAAGTCATCAAACGTTTCATGGCCGAAGGCGTCTGTCCTGACATGGTGCAAGTGGGTAATGAAATAAATAATGGCATGATGTGGCCACAGGGTAAGATAACGGAGACGTATGAACCCTTTGTCGTTCTGTTGCGATGTGCTACGGCCGGTGTACGCGCCGCTAATCCTGATATTAAGATTATGATTCACATTGCTTGTGGCGGACAAAATGAAAAATCGGTGAAGTTCTTCGATAAAATCATCAGTCGTGATGTTAAGTTTGACATCATCGGGCAGTCTTACTATCCAAAGCATCATGGAACGTTGAAAGAGTTGGAAAGCAACTTGAACGATTTAGCCATCCGCTACAGAAAACCTATTGTAGTGGTAGAATATCAAGAATTCCGAAAGGAAGTAAATGAAATTGTCTCACGTATTCCTCACGGATTGGGCTTAGGTACTTTCATTTGGGAAGCCACTTCACCTATGTGGGGCGGACTGTTTGACAAGGATGGAAGGACAACTAAGTATATGAGTATTTATCCAAAGCTTTCGAAGGCACTTGCTGATAATTAATAATCCTATAAATAATATGAAGATAAAATTTTTATGGACGCTGTTGACAACTTTGTTGATTGCTTCCAGCATGTATGCACAAAGACCGATACCCGAAAATACAATGGTTTCGGAAACAGCCCTTTTTGAGAGAGAATATCCTCGTGTTGACAAACAGAAGCGAGGTTACTTCCGCCTCTATGCTCCCAAGGCGCAGGAGGTATACCTAGTATGCGGAAAGCGATATGACATGACAAAGGATAACGACGGATGGTGGTATGTCACCACTTCTCCTTTGGTCGTTGGACTTCATTTTTATCACTATATGGTAGATGGCATGACGGTGACAGACATAGAGACTTATACGTATGGTGGCAGCTATGGACGCTCCAGTGCCATCGAAATACCCGAAGGGACGGAAGGGGACTACTACCGTCCACAGGAGATGGCGCATGGACAAATTCGTTCGGTGGTTTATTATTCTACCGTGGAGAAACAATATCGTCGGTGTCATGTCTATACACCAGCGGAGTACGAGATTTCGGGAAAGAAACGTTATCCGGTGCTTTACCTGCAACATGGTATGTGCGAAGACGAGACAAGCTGGTCGATGCAAGGTAAGGTGAACTTTATTCTTGATAACCTGATTGCTACTGGAGAGTGCGAGCCCATGCTGGTCGTAATGGACAAGGGCAATTGCAGCATTCCTTTCAAGCCCAAGAAAGGAGAAAATGTAAACAAGGCAAGAGAGGCATTCGGCTCCACTTTTCCATCCATCCTGTTGCAAGATATTATTCCGAATATAGAAAAGCAATTCCGTACGCTGACCGATAGAGAGAACCGAGCTATGGCCGGTCTTTCATGGGGTGGGCATCAAACCTTTATGACTACATTGTACAACCTCGACAAGTTTGCTTATATCGGTTCGTTCAGTGGTGCCATTTTTTTACGTGATGGGGATTATGAAACAGCCTATAATGGTGTATTTGCCGACAGCAAGGCATTCAATAAAAAGGTCCGCACACTATTCATCGGCATTGGCAGCGAAGAAAACTTCAGCGCACAGAAGATGAGCGAAACATTAACTGCTCTTGGCATTAAAAATACCTTTTACGAATCTCCGGGTACAGCCCACGAGTGGCTCACCTGGCGTCGTTGTTTGAAGGAGTTCTTACCTTTATTGTTTAAGAAATAAATATGGATACCTAGATGGTATAAAGTAACATGGGAGCCTTGCTTGTGCTCTTATGTTAATGCAACACTCACCAATCAAATAAGCGGATAATTTTTTGACTTGCTGAATAGAATAAACAAGTACCTGTTATCAAAGAAGTTATTTTCTTATGAATGGTTATATCGATGGCACAAAAAGATAATACCGATAAACAAGGGGCTGTCCCCAAAAAGTAGGGACAACCCCATCATTCCACATTACCTAAAAGTTGATAATCGTTTTATATTCGGGAATTACTTTTATATCCTTAATCTGGCAGTTAGCCCCCTGCCTACTGAAATCGGGTGTCGCCTCTTTGGGAAGATCCATCAAGAAAGGAGCATTCTTCCTTAAAGGGCGGAAGTAAAAACTCATATCATGTTCTTTTAGTTCGCGTTGAAAACGCTTCAGACCGATAGTCCAGGGAGCACCATAGTAAAAATGGTCGAGTACCATAGCCCCATCAATAAATGCCATAGCCACGTCTCCTACATAATGGATACGCAAGAAATATTCATTTACTTGTGGCATGGAAGGCTGGTCAATGCGCACAGTCATTCTGCGTGCCCCCACTTTTTTCCAATCGGCTTTCACACTTACCGGCTCTACCTCGGCAATCTGCGATTTCCAGCCTGCGCGCGAAGGATAAAGAATATAGTCAATACGATTCTCACCCAACCACAATAAGGTACATTTATCCTTTTCCGGCAAAACAGTGGCACGGGTAATAAGAATATGATTGTTTATTTTCGTGGCATGAAGTGCCTGCTCACGTGTCAATGTTGTGATTTTCAACTTCTTTCCTGTTTTAGTAGTCAGAGTAAAAGTGCTCTTTATACCTGGTTCGGGCGTATAGAAAGCGTTTCCTGATTTCACCGTGCTTTTGTCAAAAGTATACTCAGGCATAAAGCCTTCGGGAGCAAAGAAGAAATAATGGTCGTTGCCGTTTTCTTCTATTTTAGTCAACAACTGGGCTGTAGCATATTTCAGCACAACATCTCCCATCCGCAAATTGAAAGGCAGAATCACGCTTTCATCCTTTTTTAGTGTAAATGTTCCCTTGGCAGGAATCGACAGGCTTTCCTTCTGCAAATTCAGTCTCAATTGTAAATCGGTCTGGTCAAGGCGGGCTGTATCATGGTCCTGGAAGTTAGTCATAAAGACAAAGCCCGAATCATCCTTCATACGGACGGCATATCGCAATGTTTCGCGGTTATCCGGCGTAATCCGTTCATAACCTTCCGGAAGAATGGTTTCCATAGGAGCCAGTACGGAACCAAAATCTTTCAAGAAAGTATGAAGAATCCGTAAGTTCCGGTAAGAATCACGTACCAAGCCAAATTCGCCAATCGGCGCTTGGAAATCATAAGAAATTTTGGGAACTCCCATTACTTCATCACTAAAGAAACCTACTCCATTACTTTGTTTCGGAGTAGAACCGCCATGATACATATAATAACCGATGCCATTCGCACCGCTCCCCAATGTACGTACCATCAATGCTTCTGCCGCTTCGGCCTTCACTATGGGACGACGGGAATAAATCATTTGGATGCCCACACCCATCTCTGCACAGAAAGAAGGATATTTCTCCGTGTCATACCGCACTGGCGCATAATCGGGATTACGCTGTATATCCTTGAAAAGACAGAATGGTGACATAAACGGTTTTGCCCAGAAAGGATAAGTATAGGCAGCCGTTACCGGAATGGCTTCATTACCTATTACTGCCGCATTTCCCCAACCGGTAGCCGTATACAAAGGAGTAATCATGCCTGCCTTTTCCGCCATTTCCTTCAGCGTACGCATGTGCAAATCGCCCAGTTCCGCTGTAGTAATCTTCTTATTCTGCACACTCACTCCAATCATTGTGATGGAGGAGTCATAAGTGGCAGATGTCATATTCTTTCTCTCACCAGGATAACAGATAGCCCAAGGAGCCGCCGAATGTTGATGTTCATTCTCTATCTGGATACCTATAACGGGACCGCCATCTTTGTAATATAGTCCTTGTAACTGGGAAGCTATCTCTTTATATAAACGCTCTACATGTTTCAGATAGTTCGCATCATTGGAACGTACTTCCAGCGGTTGTGCAAACAGCCAATCCGGCAGACCTCCATTCCGTATTTCACCGTGGCAGAACGGGCCGATACGCACGACCACCGACATATCATGCTTCTGGCATAATCCAACAAATCTACGCAAATTCTTATTTCCTGACCAATCAAACACTCCCTCTTTCTCCTCGTGTACATTCCAAAAAACATAAGTAGGAATTATGGTCAATCCACCTGCCTTCATTTTTAAGATAGCTTCCTCCCATTGGTCGACAGGAAAGCGACAATAATGAAATTCTCCCATTACGGGAAGTATAGGTTGCCCGTTTTGAGACATATAGAAACTGTTTACTTCAATACTCCCTCCTACAGAAGAAGTACCTCCCAACTTTAAATGCCCGGTATATATCTTTTTACTGACTTTGGGGACAGAAATCTCATATACATTTTGAGCCTGTACGGAAAAAGCACTCCATAGAGAAAGTACTGAGATTGCAAGCTTATTTATCCACTGCTGTTTCATATTCTTATCTGTTTATCAAATTATTTATCATTTCCGGGGTTGCCGATATAACAGGACGGAAAGCATCACTTTGCATATATTTTTTCAAACTAAACAATAACTGGCGAGCAGAAGGACGGTTTTCCATCTCCTGATGAAAATCAATCCCCGAAACAAGTAATTTACCGGAGCCTACCTTCACCTCAAACAGCAAGGCAAGTGAACGGTTGGTAAACCAGTCATCAATAACTCGGACAATGGGACAAACCTCCTTCGACAACTTACCTACCTGTATCGCTCCGGAATGACTCATGGCATCCCACCACTGATAGTCGCTATAAAATTCAGTAGGAAATTCCGCCAAGGCCGGATGCGCCGGATTACATAAAATGCCTAAAGTATGTGGAGCCTGCCCATTTGTCCATGAAGTATTCCAAAAAATACTGGAGAAGCCGATAGCTATATCGCCACCAAACTCTTTTGCCAAAGAACCTTTCTTCAAAGACAGTAGCACCTTTCCTCCCGCATGCAGGCAGGCGATGGCAGACTTATCCAAACGATCTGTAAACAAGAGTCCATCATCATCCGTTTTCTTCCGCGCCGGATATACCCAAAAGTTCCAGTCATTCTTGCGTCCCGCAATAGAAACTTCCAGATTCAACCGGCAAGGTTGCTTTATATCATCCAGCATCAATTGAATATCTCCCAACTTCTGACAATTTCCAATGGATATTTTCCTACCCGGAAAAGTTCCTTGCCGCCATATTCTATGAGATGTATCTCTTACTGTCCACCGGATGTCAGGTTGCCGAAGTTCTTCTCGATAATTAGCCACTTCTATGTGTGCCATAAACACTTCATCGTTCTCGTATATCAACTTAGGCATACGGGCCAGCGGAACAATGCTGTTGCAGAACCGAGTATATTCTTCGGGAGTCACATAGCCTTTCTCTTCCCAAAAAGCATCCAATGTTCCGACCAGTGCTGTCCCCTGCCCCGGAAAATCATTCAATCCCAATAACTGGAATCCACCAAAATCGGGAGTACGCAAGGCAGCCTCTATGTCAGCCTTATAACATAATGTCTGCAATTTCCCTGACGCAATCAGAAAACTGTCCGCCAATGCACCCAATCCGTTTTCAATCAAACTCTCTTGGAATATCTCAAAATTTCTGGGACGATAGACTCCCGTATATTTCTGCATTTCCTTCAAATTAGGATAAACACACCACTGACCTATTTCATGACTGATAAACGGCTGTGTAAACTTTGAGGTATATCCACGCCAATCATAATCTGTGGAAGGCTCCCTGGCATTCAGAATACTTCCCAGCCCTTGTTCCCAATGCTGAATACGCGGTTCGGAGTCACTTAAGAAATCATTCTCGGGCAAGTTAGGCCATCCGGCAGCCGAAGTGTATAGATGGCGTCCGTCGTGAGTTTTCCAATAAGAAACAAAATCGCTTAAGTATTTATTCTGATTTTTCCCGGCAGGTTCATTACCATAAGCCAACATACAAAAAGAAGGGTGACTGCCATAAGCCTGTACGATATGTCCGGCCTCAGCCAACAAAAAAGCATCTACCGGCTTGCCATCGCCTACGGCACTTGACTGATTTGCCCAAGAAGAACATTCCACCTGACAATACAATCCTAATTCATCCGCTGCCTCGAAAGCCGCTTCGGGCGGACACCAGGAGTGGAAACGGATGTGGTTGATGCCATGGTTCTTACAGATACGAAACTCACGCAACCATTCTGCCTTATCAGTGGAAGGATAACCTGTCAGCGGAAATGCCGCACAATGTAAAGTTCCACGCATAAACGCAGGATGCCCGTTCAGATGCAATACCCCTTCTTTAACCGACCAGTCTCGGCAACCAAAGGTAAGCTGCTGTGTATCCAAATCTGTTTTCTTAGAACGTAACGTATAATATAAGGTATAGAGATTGGGGTGGAATTCATCCCAATAATCTATATGCTCCGGTAAAGGTAGCACCAGCTCCAATTTATTCTCTCCGGGATGCAATATCCGCTGTTCCACTGTTTCGTTTCCCTCTAGGCGGAAAATCAGATCCACTTTCTTCCGCTTTGTTTCCGCATTGTTTATCTTTACCCTGACCGCCATTTTACGTTCGGACAAAGAGGGAAAAACGGCGACATGGCTATAATGGATCTTCGATTTAGCCTCCAAATACATAGCACCTACTATACCATTCCAGTTGCCTTGTGTATGGTCTGAGATGCTATGCGAATTTTCACCGGGATCAATGCTTCTTACCTTATTATCCACGCGAATAGAGATGACATGTTTTCCGGGTTTTAGGAAACCGGTCAAGTCATATTCCTGAGGTGCACTCAACGCATTCCGCATTCCTACTTCCACCTCGTCAATCCATACGCGGCTTTCCCAATGGCAACGTTCAAAAAACAAACGAATAACCTTATCTTTCCATGTTACTGGAATATCAATGTCACGCTGATACCATGCCACACCCGTATAACACTTATTCGGTTGCAGCCAAAAAGGAACTTTAAAGTTATCTTCTTTGCGATAACGCTCATATTTCTCCTGTTCAAAGAAAGACTTATCAAACAAACTGCCAGTCCACTGAGTCTGAAGTCCGACAGGGTCTCCTTTCCCATTGGTCAGCATAGAGCCAGGTAACTGCACCTGCTCCCTCAATGTTTGCATATACCACTGATCAACAATTCCGGTTTCTTCTCTGTCAATGGCAAATCGCCAATTGCCTGACAGGTCAATCTGCTGCGCATAGCTTAGGGAGTTACACAGCACCAATACCCCCAATGCCAAATAATACTTCAGAACATGGTTTCTTTTCATAGTAACACACTGATTAATTATTTTCTACTTTTACATTCAATCAAACTGCGAAAAGCCTGAATGCCTTGATGATTACAATCCTGCAACTCTATCTCTTTCAACAGCCGCAAAGCTTTTTCCGGCCGATTCAGTCCTTGATAGCCCAACGCTATCATATATTTACAATGCACCTTATTTCGCACATCCAAGTCATCTTCCCAAATCAGTAAATCAGGCAAAGACACAGCAAAGTAATCCATCTTCACTTTATCAAACAGATGTTTCTCTCCGTACGAAATCAAACGGTGAAAACGCCCATTTGCCTCATCCGTGCGACCCAGCCTCAGCAGGGCAAGCCCTTGGTAAAATATCTTATCTGGCTTGGCATCGTTATAATACAGAGCAGCTGCCGGTTCGACAGGTCCCCCAATAGCCTGTTCCCAACATTCCTTCGCTTTTCGGCTCTCACCTAATCCATCATAAGCACATCCCAAGAAGTAATAGAAATCATTTTCTTGTGTACCATACAATTTGCCTTCACCTAAATGATGTGGATAGACCAGACACTCTTCCAAATATGCGATTGCCTTCCGATAATTTCCTGCGTCTAATGCCTGCTTGGCAAGTTCCACACGAGCAAACTGATATTGTCCCGGCACTTTACCTTCACCTCCTTCCCACGGGTGGAAAATATGAGCGTCGAGCAAAGTCTTTGCCTTTTCATAGGCTCCGGTCTGATTCAACAACGTGATTTCTTCCAATACGAGGTCATCGCGTTGAGCGATCAGTTCGGGATATTTTTGCAGGAAAGCCAGACGTTCGTTATGAGAACGCTGCACACGTTTGTAAAGTTGGTCCAGCTCCATCAGAATACGCGCATCTGTGGTATCCAGCTCGAAAGCATACTCCATACACTCAATGGCTTTCTCTACCATTCCTTTCTTATTGAAATATGCCAAGGCGAGATTGCGCCATACGGTAGGGAAACGGCCATCCAACTTCGCCGAAGTTTCCCATGCTTTCATAGCTAAATCATACTGACGCTTGTCGTAATATAAATTACCTAAATAATAAGGCGCTCTGGCATCCTTCGGATTGCATTCCATAGCGCATTGCAAAGCAAGAATAGCTTCCAGACGGTTGGGGAAACAATAATCGGGACAGACTTTGATTGCATCATCAAATGCTTGTTTCACTCCAGATAATCCTCCTTGGGCAAGACACCAGCCTAAATAATAATAGGTCATCGGAGTAACAGCTTCTTCGGAAATAGCCACCTGCCACAAAGAAACCGCTTCTTCCCAACAACCGGAAGCGCAGTAATCCAGTGCGATCTCATCATAGTTGTGAGGCTCGCAGCGCATGAGTTCTTTCAAGATATTCAAATCTTCCGATTGCTTACTGATTAAATAGCGTTCATAGTGGCAACCGAAATTAAATTTATCGATGGCCAATGAATCTTTAATAAGTTGCAAGGCTTCCTCTTTCCTACCCATTCGACGAAGAATGGCTGTTTTTAGTGCACGTGCCTTGTGATTATGCCAATTGCGAATAAGAGAACGGTCCACTTCATCCAAAGCGTCTTCCATACGTCCCTGTATGGTAGAAATCTGAGCACAAGCAAAATACCCTGCATCTTGCCAAGCTGCATTCCAACAAGATTTATAGAAATGATTATAAGCTTCCTGATAACGTCCTTGATATTTAAGCGCCAAGCCTAAGTTATAAATAGGTTCACCGTCATACGGATTAGGATTACGTTTTTGAAGTGTTTTTACCGCTGTCCGCAAATATTGTTCCGCTTTGCAGAAACGGCCCTTACGAATATACCACAGACCCAAAGCATTGTTATTGCGAACATCTATGGGATCGCGGCGCAAGGCTTCTTCGTAGTAATCCACCGAATTGTAAGTGGCGTGGCGGTATTGCTCCAAATGCAGACCGGTGAGGTAGAGCTGTTCAGTGGTTTTAATTTCGGAAGGCAACAAGGCAGCTTCGGCAGCATCGGGGATGGGTTTAACCTCTTCCGGTTCAGCATGCCAGTAAAGTAGTTCCCTGCCACTCGCTGTGATTTCCAAACTCAATTTATTGAATATCTCTCCTTCTACATTAACCACTTCATCCAGCAGTTCTTCCGGCGTAATGGTAACTTCTTTGCTGAAATACACTTTGCCACTTTCTCCCCGCAACGCCACATTTACCGTTTGACAGGAAGTAGCAAATACTTTGAAACGGACAGATTCTTCTCCTTCCGGTTCAATATTCATCAACAGGTCTTTGCTGGCATTCTTCACCACGCCCAGTTCACGGTAAGGCAGGAAATATTGCACAAAACTCTTTTCTTCGTAAGGTTGCAGCCAACTGAAATCCGGTTGATTCTCCGTATATACTCCTGCCATCAGTTCGATATACGGACCATCCTCGTCCGTCAGGTTACGATCCCAAGCCCGACCAAAGTCGCCGTTTCCCCAAGTCCATTGTTTTTTGCCCGGAGATACGTGATGGCTTGCCACATGGAGCATACCTGCACGGGTATCATTTTCATACCCTCCTTCGAAGTTGAAACGAGAGTTAACTGCCATATAGGAAGTGGGCACCTTTATATTTTTGTAGTTGGAAATATCGACACCTGCCGAATAGTCCATCTTATAATAAGTGCCCGTAGCGATGGGGAAGCTGGATACGGCACGCTTTCCGTGGTCGAAGACCGCATTGATATCGGGCGGGAATACACTTTGATAATAATCGTTTACTGCGACAGCGGGATTCGCCCACCACAGGAAGGTCTGCGGCACCTCTGTACGGTTATAAAGCACTCCTTTTATTTCAAGAAAAGCATGTCCCGGGCGAAGGGTGAAGCCTGCCATGCCCTTCTGGTGGAACATGCGTTCCATTTCGCTTACCCATACCGTCACGCTTCCATCGGCATGCTCTTCTATGGTGGTATCTACCGGCATATAGGTACTGGGGCGGTGATGTTGCGGCCAGTTAAATTCGATGCCGCCGGAGATCCACGGTCCTGCCAAGCCTACCAATGCCGGTTTGATGACGTGATTGTAATAGATGAAGTGGCGTTGTTTTATTTTGTCATAAGCCATCTGCACACGGCCACCCAGTTCGGGCAGGATCATGACTTTGATATACTCGTTTTCAATGAATACGGCATTGTATGTCTTGTCCGTCTTCTCGTTCGAAATGGATTCAATGACGGGATACGGATAAACTACACCGCTGCTACCTTGATACACACGTTTCTCTAAAAAAATAGGATTCTTCTCAGGTTTTCCTACTTCGTAGGTTGGGATTACAACCCGTTCTTTCCAAGCTTTTACCATATCGTTTTGATTGATTATTCTTTATTATTAAAAAGATTATTGTTCCACCAATTCCTTTTCCAGCGTTTCCAATGATTTTCCTTTGGTCTCAGGCAATTTATAGAGGAAGAAAACAAACCCTGCGCCACAGATAAACGCATAGATCCAGAACGTGCCGCTACTGCCTAATGCACTATTCAAAAGTGGAAAAGTATAAGTAAGCGTAAAACACGCCACCCAAAGGGCAAAAGTACAAGTAGCCATAGCGATGCCCCGTACCCTATTAGGAAAAATCTCGGAAAGCAACACCCAGGTGACCGGCCCCAGCGACATGGCATAACAAGCAATAGCCGCCACTACCAACACGATCATAAAGAAACCACTTATATGAAAGAAATAACAAGTACCCAAAATAAGATAAATACCTGCCAGCCCTCCCGCACCAAGCAGCATCAAGGCACGACGCCCCAAACGGTCTACAGTGAAGATGGCAACAAAAGTGAATATCACATTGGCAACTCCCGTTACCACAATATTAAACAATACATCTCCCAACGAATAACCTGCCGACTGGAATATTTCCTGAGCATAATTAAAAATGACATTCGTCCCGCACCATTGCTGGAACATGGCTACTATAATACCCAATATAAGCACCTTCCGATAAGGTGGACTGAACAATGACTTCAATCCGCCTCCCTCTTGCGAGTCCGTATTATTCTCCATCACTTCCAGTTGCTGCCGTGCATAGTCCGCTCCGCCTATTTTAGTCAATACCCGCTTTGCCTTTTCCAACTTCCCTTTCATGGCAAGCCAACGGGGGCTTTCGGGAATAAAAGCCGTTAGCAACAAGAAAGTCGCTGCAGGAAATGCCACTCCCCAAAACATCCATCTCCAGCCGGCCTGCCCGTTCCATGACATGCAGATATCAACAGGAGTGTAGTCCGTCGGAATAGGCTCGGCAATCAACCAGTTTGTAATCTGCGCACCCAGAATGCCAAGCACAATAGTCATTTGATTCAATGACACCAACTTTCCGCGAACCGCAGCAGGCGCCACCTCGGCTATATACATAGGTGAAAGTCCGGAAGCGATGCCAATGCCGATTCCTCCCAGAAAACGCGCAATAAGAAACCAAGTAAAACTGTCTACCATACCCGTACCATAAGCCGAAGTGAGGAATATGAATGCCGAAATGAGCAGGAGCACCTTGCGCCCGTAACGATCCGCCATCATGCCAGCCATCGTCGCCCCTATCAGGCAGCCCAGCAATGCCACACTCATAGCCAGCCCCTGCATGGCAGGCGCATCGGCAATGCCGAAATAAAGTTCATAGAAAGGTTTCGCACCTCCTATCACCACCCAGTCATATCCGAAAAGGAGGCCGCCCATAGCAGACACGAGGCAGATAAAATAGACAAATCTTTTATTATAACTTTTCATTTTATTAGATATTTGGTTTATTGATGATACAAAGATAGAGGAGATTGACAAGAAAGAAAATAGATTTTTTCAGCAAGAACATGGACTATCTTATTTTTTTGCTTTTTCTTTGCTATCTCTTCCTTATATTCTATATTTGCACTAAACCTTAAAGAAACACGCTGCCATGATTAAACTAAAAGATGGATTCGACGGAGAAAGGGCCATCGTCCTTCCCCAATTGATTATCAGCATGATAGAAGAAGACCCTCTGCTTGCTGCGCTTCACATTACCGACATAGGCTACTACCCTAAAGCGGAGCATCACTTTCGCGAACGAAACCAGCCGATTAACCAATACGTATTCATCTATTGCATAGATGGAGCCGGATGGTACCGCATCGGAGAGCACGAATATCAAGTCTGCGCCAATCAATACTTTATCCTTCCGGCAAGCGTACCGCATGCTTATGCAGCAAACAAGGCTACGCCATGGACAATCTACTGGATACACTTCAAAGGTACACTCGCTTCATACTATGCCCGCAATGCCTTGCAACCTATGGACATCAAACCCGAAGCACATTCGCGTATCAGCCACCGAATCAATCTCTTCGAAGAGATATTCAATACACTGAAGGCAGGATTTACCAATGAGAATCTGCATTATGCCTCCTCCTTGTTCCACTACTATCTGGGGTCCTTGCGCTATATCCAGCAATACCGCAATGCCGTGGACACAAAGATAGACGACGACAATGTGGTGGAAGCAGCCATACATTATATGAAGGAAAATATGGAGAAACACATCGCATCCGCCCGGAATCCGTTCCGGCAGTTTCGAGAGATTCCCCAGATCCTCCTCCAAAATCGTGAGTCCCTGCGGAAATTTTCCATTTTCCCGCAGCAGATCCGCTTTCGTCGAATGTTCCCGCAGTACGGCGTATACCTGATGTCCGCGATGTAACAGCTCGCGCACCGCCCCCAGACCTACAAAGCTGGTGGCACCTGTGACAACTATCTTCATTCTATCGTTTCCTTTACTATTTTTTTATACGCGGAATCAGCATGATACGGTCCATCTCCTCGTCCGGCAGGAATGGGGACAGATCCTCCAGAGGCGGCGATACAAGCGTTCCGTCCGGCAGTCTCTTCGCCGCGGACTTTGGCTCAAAGTTCTGATCCAGCGTTACAAATACCTCGCAGATCACCGGGCCGTCCATCGCCAGCGTTTCTTCTACCTTCTCGCCCAGCTCCTTGTTTCCATGAATGGCTACATATGGGAATCCATACGCCCACGCCAGCTTTTCCATGCTCGGGAATCCAAGATCGCCGCTGTCCACGCCGATACCGATGAGCGGCTCGCCGAAGAAATTCTTCTGGGTCTGGCGGATGGAATGGTAACCGCCGTTATTGATAATGAAAATCTTGATCGGCATCCGGTGGCTGACAACTGTCTCAAGCTCCTGTAAATTCATCTGAATACTGCCGTCTCCGGTGATCAGGATA
>OLYB01001662.1_pt1 | contig 17111 bp, 15 predicted proteins | sample 1674481 | NCBI WGS metagenome assembly OLYB01 (sample SAMEA103958167, study PRJEB25191) | human gut metagenome
TTATGGTGGGAATATTACCTATCATCTGCCGGTATCGATCGGAGCAAATGGCGCTGTTGTACATACTCCTCATTATCGCGGCGCACTCGTTGCAATAGAAAAAGATGGAAAACGGTTGGGTGAGACGACATTTGCACCCTATGATCTGACTGTTGGAAAGACAGAGTCCCTGGAACTGGTGCTGTTTGGAAACCGCGTCAATACCTTTGGCGCAGTCCATATGGTTGGTGAGGATGACAGATTCCTGAATCCCGGCAGCTGGCGCACACAGGACGATGGCTGGTCAGAGGAATATGTGCTGCAGAAGGTCGGCATTTTGTCTGCACCGGTGATCGTGGAAAAGTAAAAATGTATTTTGAAAAGCAAAAATGCAGTGCGTTATACAGCACTGCATTTTTGTTTCCTGACAAGGAACAGGGAATGTGCTACAATGATAAAAAGATGTCGGATAAAAAGACTTTCACTTATTTATGAGGAAGCTCATGTGAGCTTAGCTCTTTCGACTCTGGCATCATAAAAAGTAAAATGTTTGAGAGATAAAGCGAATGTGAGGGAAAGAAAATGACAGAAATTGAAAATAGTAAAGATCTGATTAGTGTATTATGGAGTGGGGCAGACATCTTGCGTTCAAAAATGGACGCAAATGAGTATAAAGATTATCTGCTGGGGATCGTGTTTTATAAATATCTTTCTGATTCCTTCCTGATCAAGGTATATGATCTGCTTTACGATGAAAAACCATCTACACTGAAGGATGCAGTAGAGGCATACAAAGAGGCATTGAATGACGAAGAAAGTTCAGAAGAATTAAAAAAACAGCTTGCAGAAGAATGCCATTATGTGATGGAACCAGAACTTACATATACGCATTTTGCAGAGGAAGCAAGAAATAATTCTTTTAACCGAGAGCAGCTGCAAAAAGGCTTCAACAACATTGAGCAGAGTGATCCTATTTTTGCTGATTTGTTTGCTGATATTGATTTATATTCCAATCGATTGGGTACAGGAGATCAGAAACAGAGCGATACAGTAGCCAGTCTTATAAAAGAAATTGATAAAGCTGATTTACTGAATTCGGATGCAGAAATACTTGGAAATGCATATGAATATCTGATTGGGCAGTTTGCATCTGAAACTGGAAAGAAAGCAGGAGAATTCTATACGCCCCAAGCTGTATCGAAAATCCTGACACGAATCGCTATTTCGGGACAGGAAGATAAGATTGGACTGTCTGTATATGATCCGTGTATGGGATCAGGATCGCTCCTATTAAATGCAAAAAAGTATGCGGATAAGCCAAAGTATATTAAGTATTACGGACAGGAATTGAATACATCGACATATAATTTGGCAAGAATGAACATGTTTTTACATGGAATTGCAGCGGAGAACCAAAAGCTTAGAAACGGTGATACACTGGATGGAGACTGGCCGACTGGAGAAGAAACGGATTTTGATATGGTTCTTATGAATCCGCCCTATTCTGCAAAATGGAGCGCGGCGGCAGGATTTTTACAGGATGAGCGTTTCAGTGATTATGGTGTACTGGCACCAAAATCAAAAGCAGATTATGCTTTTTTACTGCATGGATTGTATCATCTGAAAAGCAGTGGGACAATGGCAATTGTGCTTCCGCATGGCGTCCTTTTCAGAGGAGCAGCAGAGGGAAAAATCAGAGAGAAATTGTTGCGCTCCGGCAATATTTACGCGGTAATCGGTCTTCCGGCAAACTTATTTTATAATACGTCCATTCCGACTTGTATTATTGTGTTAAAGAAACACAGAGATGGACGGGATGTACTGTTTATTGATGCCTCTAAGAAATTTAATAAAGGCAAAAAACAAAACGAGATGACGGATGCCCATATTGACGAAGTGCTTGCATTGTATAGCAAGAGAGAAACTGTAGAAGGAGAAGCAGTTTTAGCAAGCTTTGATGAGATCGAAAAAAATGATTTCAATCTGAATATCCCGCGATATGTTGATAATTTTGAAAAAGAAGAAGAAATCGATCTTGATGCACTTTTAAAAGATATGGAAAAAACGGATGATGAGCTGAAACAGGTGCATGGAGAATTTGTATCCCTTTTAAAAGAGCTGACATCATCAGATGAGGCTATTATGTCTTCATTAAATGAGCTGATTGGAAGGATGGAGAGGTAATGGATATGGCAAAACCTACAATTAGATTTAAAGGATATCAGGATGATTGGGAACAGCGTAAGCTCGGTGATATTGGTAAAGCTCGCTCTGGAGTAGGATTTCCCGACGCCGAACAAGGAGGGGTAACCGGTATACCGTTCTTCAAAGTTTCCGATATGAATTTAGACGGCAATGAGAATGAAATGACGGTTGCTAATAACTATGTTACAGCAGAGCAGATCGCTGTTCACAGGTGGTCGCCTATTACAGAATTGCCAGCTATTTTCTTTGCAAAGGTTGGAGCTGCTGTGATGCTAAATCGCAAGCGTTTATGCCGTTTTCCGTTCCTTTTGGACAACAACACAATGGCGTATTCTCTCAGCTCAACGAAGTGGGACGCAGACTTTGCAAAGGCTCTCTTTGGAACAGTTGATTTGACTTCCTTGGTTCAAGTTGGAGCATTACCGTCCTACAATGCCAGAGATGTTGAATCAATGGAAATATATCTGCCGAGCCTTTTAGAGCAAGAGCAAATTGGCGGTTTTTTCAAGCAGCTCGACACCCTTATCACCCTTCACCAGCGAGAGTTAGAAAATCTCCAAAATATCAAGAAATTTATGCTTGGAAAGATGTTTGTATAAGGGAGGAACGTAGAAAATGGGAAAAATAATTCTTTATCACGGGACTCCGGATCGGGTTGTTGTGCCGAAATACGGTGGTGGGGATGAAAAACACGATTATGGAAAAGGTTTTTATCTCACGGAAAGTATTGAACTTGCTAAGGAGTGGGCGGTTTGCCGCCCAAATGAAATAAATGGCTGGGTTCACAAGTATGAACTTGAAACAGATGGATTAAAAATTTTAGATTTTCAGCAGAAGGATGTACTTTCATGGCTTGCTGAATTGATGAAGCATAGGGATGCAGCGGATTCTAAACGATATCGCATGCTTGCAGCAAAGTTTATTGAAAAATACGGAGTAGATACAAACGAATATGACGTTATTCGAGGGTGGAGAGCAAATGCGTCTTATTTTTATATTGCGAAGGAGTTTGTTCGGGATAATATTGATATCGATATTCTTGAAGAACTTCTTTCACTGGGGGGGTTGGGAATCCAGTATTGCATCAAATCAGAAAAAGCGTATGCGAATCTGACGGAGAAGAGCGATGACTTGCGTATTGTTCCATATGCTGAGTTTAATGATAGATATAATCAGAGAGACGTGATGGCTAGAAAAAATATGCGTGATCTTGTTGACTCTGATGCAAATAAGGTTACAAAAGTATTCAGTACTTTATTTTGAGGTGATGATAATGCGAGCATACGCAGAGGAGTATTTAAATGATGTGGTAGAAAATCAAGGAAAGCTCTTTGATTTTATTGCACAGACGTATCCTGATAAGGATACGGAGGAATTTATCAATACTTATATGGCAAGCAAAACAAGAAAAAGTATTGATGAAGCCCAAGCATATGTCAATACGATGGATGCAAAGGAACTTTGGAATTATTTTAATAAAACAGAAAACTATCATTTGAGAGATGGCAATGCGCTGGAAGGATTCATGCCATTTTGGATTGGTGAATTCTATGCCTATTATCAGTGGTATTATAACTTACCGAGTGCGGAGGTAGTTAGAAAAATTCCGGTTTCCTTTTTGAAAAAAGCTTATACAGGACTTCATGACCTGGAACTTGATTTGGCAGTGAAAAAAGTTGGGGTGGTATAATGGCAATAGTTTGTTTTCATAACGAAAATGAAGAAAATGGATACCTGAGTAACTGGTATCCATCTACGTTTTCTATTAATGGTATTAGGTATTCTTCAATGGAACAGTATATGATGTACAGTAAGGCAGTATGCTTTAAGGATGATAAGATTGCAAAGCAGATTCTTGCTACAGAGGACTGTGCGAAGATCAAGGCTTTTGGAAGGAATGTGACTGGATATGACGAAAATATGTGGAATGGTGTTCGACAGATTATTGTTTATGAGGGACTCTTGGAGAAGTTCTCACAAAATCCTGAATTGCGGGAAAAATTGAAAAAAACGGGAAAAGCAATTCTGGCAGAGTGTGCAGTGAAAGATCGGGTATGGGGGATTGGTTTATCAATGCATGACCCAGACCGGCTTAATCGGATGAAATGGCAAGGTCAAAATCTACTTGGTTACGCTTTGATGATGGTGAGAGAAAGAATATGATCCATATGTTTGGGAACAGCGTAAGTTGGGAGATGTTGCACCATTACGTGGTGGATATGCATTTAAAAGTAGTGAATATAAAAAAGATGGCACACCAATTGTTAGAATATCAAATATTCTTCCGGATGGTTCAATTGGGGCTGATTTTGCATGTTATGATGATATGGAGAATGATGAAAATATATCCCTTAGAAATGGTGACGCATTACTTGCAATGTCAGGAGCTACAACTGGAAAAGTATCTATTTTAAAATGCAAAAATACTGATAAATACTATCAAAATCAGCGTGTTGGATACTTTAAAAGAAATATACAATATAATTATGATTTTGTTTCTACAATTGTTCGTTCTGATTTATTTAAAGAGCAATTAATGTCAGTCTTAGTGGCAGGTGCACAACCAAATGTTTCATCAAAAGAAATAGATTCTTTTGAATTTGTGTTTCCTTTGAATATTGAAGAACAGAAGAAAATCGGTCAATATTTTGCCAACCTCGACACCCTCATCACTCTTCACCAGCGAAAGTGTGATGAAACAAAAAGACTGAAAAAATATATGCTTCAAAAAATGTTTCCGCAAAATGGGGAAAAAGTTCCAGAAATTCGATTTTCAGGATTTACTGATGATTGGGAACAGCGTAAGGTTACAGATTTAGGTGAAATATATATTGGTTTAGTAACGACAATGACAGAACACTATACCGATAAGGGGCATTTATTGATTAGAAATTCAGATATAAAAGATGGATATTTTGAATTTGGAGAAAATCCAATTTATCTTGATGAAGAGTTTTCTGAGCAGAATAAATCAAGAATGCATCAGCTAGGTGATGTAATAACAGTGCATACTGGTGATATAGGAACATCTGCTGTAATAGGCGAAAATGAAGTAAATTCAATAGGTTTCGCAACAATTGTAACTAGACCAAATCAAGAAATATTGGACTCGAATTATTTTGCGACTTATTTGAATACCGATACTCATAAGCAATGGGCTATTTCAATGGCAACAGGTGATGGAAGGTCGAACTATAATCTGAAAGACTACACAAAACTTGTAGTTCCGATACCTGAAATTGAGGAACAAAAGAAAATTGCAACGTGTATTGTCAATTTAAATTCCCTTATCACTCTTCACCAGCAGAAGTATTTTTATCATATATATACATTTAACCAAACAAAAGAACTCTAATAAACGTAAAGGAGAACGAAAATGCCAGAATTGGAGAAAATAATCGAAAAAAAGTTAATAGAGCAATTGATTTATGGAGAGTCTCAGTGGACTTACCGGGAAGATTTAAAGACGGAGGACGATCTTTGGAAAAATTTCAAGTATATTCTGGAACAGAATAATAAAGATCGCCTGAATGGAGAAGCTTTGTCGGATGCAGAGTTTGAACAGGTGAAGAATCAGTTGCAGTTTTCTTCTTTTTATAAGGCAGGTGAGTGGTTGGTTGGTGAAAATGGAAAAGTGATGGTTCATGTACAACGAGATACGGAAAGGCTGCATTTAGTTGTGATGAATCATGAACACATTGCGGGGGGAAGCAGTGTTTATGAGGTAATCAATCAGTACAGTGCATTAAAGTCAGACGATGAAGAGAGTATAGCGGAAAGGGACAGAAGATTTGATGTTACGCTAATGATTAACGGGCTTCCGATGATACATATTGAACTGAAAAATCGTCAGCATTCATATATGGATGCTTTCTGGCAGATAAAAAAGTATATCAGTGAGGGAAAATTTACTGGAATTTTTTCTGCAGTTCAGATGTTTGTGGTCAGTAATGGAGTAGATACGAAATACTTTGCAGCGGCAGGTGATACGGAACTGAATCCGAAATTTATGAGCGGCTGGGTTGATACAGAGAATAATCCTGTATCCGATTATATCGATTTTGCCAAGAGTGTCCTGCGCATTCCACAAGCGCATGAAATGATAGCCCGGTATACGGTTTTAGATGAAGATGCAAAAAGGTTGATTTTACTTCGTCCATATCAGATTCATGCAATTGAATCTATAAGGGAGGCTTCGAGGACAGGAAAATCCGGGTATGTATGGCATACAACAGGTTCCGGAAAGACGCTGACTTCTTACAAAGCAACCAGAAATTTGCTTATGGATATTCCGGCGATCGATAAAGCAATTTTTCTGATTGATCGAAAAGATCTGGACGCACAGACAACCATGGCATTTCAGGCATATGCAAATAATGATCTGGTAGATGTGGATGAGACTGACAATGTGAATGATCTGAAGAAAAAACTAAAGTCCAGTGATCGGCAGGTGATCGTTACTACGATTCAGAAAATGCAGATCCTGATTAGTAAAAGACTTCAGGAAGGAACAACAGAATATAGCAAGATCAAGAATCTGAAAATTGCATTTGTAGTAGATGAGTGTCATAGAGCGGTTACACCAAAGACCAAAAGAGAACTGGAAAAATTTTTTGGAAGATCACTTTGGTATGGATTTACAGGAACACCCAGGTTTGCTGAAAATCCGTATCCACAGATGGGGGATTTAGCTCGTACTACAGAAGAATTATATGGAAAACGTCTTCATAAATATACGATTCAAAATGCGATTCATGATAATGCTGTACTTGGATTTCAGGTAGAGCATAATGGAGCAAAAAATCTTGAGGATGAGACAAATGCCAGTGTATATGATAATGAAACTCATATGCTGAAAGTGTTGGATATTATTCTCAATAAGTCTTTTTATAAATTGGGATTTCAGAATGGAAAAGGGAAGACATATGAAGGACTTCTTACAACAAGCTCGATTCAGCTGGCACAGAAATATTATGAACTTTTGTGTAAAGTTAAAAGTGGTGAAACATCGCTTGTAATTGATGAAAAAATCAAACAGGTTCTTCCTGATTTTCCGAAGTTTGCCATCACATATTCGGTAACAGAAAATGAAGAAGGATCACATGTCAATCAGGAGAAGATGCAGAAATCTTTAAATGATTATAATGAAATGTTTGGTACAAAGTATGAGCTTTCACAGATTCAGGGATATAATGGAAACTTGAATAAACGATTAGCACGAAAAGATGCAAAATTCAAGAGCAGGAATGAACAGCTGGATCTGGTAATTGTGGTAGATCGTTTGCTGACAGGTTTTGATGCGCCGTGTATGTCTACAATATTTATTGACAGACAACCGATGGGACCGCATGATTTGATTCAGGCATTTTCAAGGACAAATCGTATTTTTGACAAAAATAAAACCTATGGGCAGATTGTAACTTTTCAGGCACCTAAATTATTTAAAGAAAGTGTGGATAATGCCGTAAAATTGTATTCTGCAGGGAGTACAGAGAAAGCACTGGTAGCTGAATGGGAAGAAATTGAACCGGCATTTCGGAAGGCGTTGGCAGCATTGAAAGTATCTGCCGAGACACCGGAAAAGGTCACACCAATGTCTATAAAAGAGAAAAAAGTATTTGTTAAGATGTTCCAGACCTTTGATCATTTGTTTGCGCAGCTCAAATCTTTTACGCAATATGAAGATAGTATGTTGGATGATTATGGAATTACAGAAGAAGAGTATGATAAGTATGCCGGTGTTTATAAAAATGCATTGGAAGAGATCAAACTTGCAGAAGGGGAAGACGATTTGGATAAGGAGCACCAGGAAGATGATACGATAGATTTGGATTATGAATTGATGGCATACAGCAGCACCAAAATTGATTATGAGTATATCATCAATCTGATTCAGAATATCGTAACACCAAGCGAAGAAGCGGAAGTTATTACACCTGAAGAAAGACAGAAACAAATTGAAGAAGTAAAACAATATGTTGAAGAAATGCAGAAAGATAATCCCAAAGTGGCAGAAATTATGCTTCAGTTGATCAATGAGATAGCTCAGGATGAGAATAAGTATAAAGGGCAGTCTATTTTAAATATTGTTGAAAATATGAAACTTGATTGCATCAATAAAGTAATCTCAGATTTTTGTGTTACCTGGTATGCTTCTAAAGATGATGTGATGTATGCTGCATTGCATTATCGGAATGGTGAGATCCCGAATGAGAGTGTGATTAAAGCAACGATTGATTATCAGAGTTATAAGGATGTACATGAAAAAGCATTGCCTAAATTCAGATATTATACCCAGTGTATGGCAGAATTAAGAAAAACACTGGATGAGGAGATTAAGCCATTACTGACGATTGCAGGATAAGAAATACGAGAGAATAATTGTTTATATCAGCGTAAGTGATTTCGAGAAAGGAAAAAAACTTATGCAACAGCCTGTAGAAAATGCACAATTATTTTATGAGTATTACAGACAGTGGATTGACGTATACAAAAAGGGAGCAATCAGAGAAGCAACGTTGGACAAATATTTGATGACGCAGAAATGGGTAGAAAAACTGGCACCGGAATTAAAAGTGTATGAACTTACGAGAACTGCGTATCAAAAATTGTTGAATGATTATGCGAAAAATCATGAAAAACAGACTACATTGGATTTCCATCATCAGTTGAAAGGGGCAGTACTGGATGCAGTAGACGAAGGGCTGATCGAACGCGATCCAACCAGAAAAGCGATTATTAAAGGAAAATCTCCGGGAGTAAAAAAAATAAAATATTTGAATCAGTTTGAGCTTCATACATTGATTGCACATTTAGATATTAAAGAAGCAGTGAACTGGGATTGGTTTATTTTATTGGTTGCAAAAACCGGTATGCGTTTTTCAGAGGCGTTAGCGATTACTCCCGGAGATTTTGATTTTGCCAGACAGACGTTATCTGTCAGCAAAACGTGGGATTATAAAGGGAAAGGTGGGTTCTTACCAACAAAAAATAAATCTTCTGTAAGAAAAATACAAATTGACTGGCAGATTGTAGTAAAATTTTCTGAATTAACAAAGAACCTGCCAGAAGATCAACCGATTTTTGTCGGAGATAAAAAAATTTATAATTCTACGGTTAATGATGTGCTAACCAGACACTGCAAGGCATGTGGTATTTCTGAAATTTCAATTCATGGTCTGAGACATACGCATGCGTCACTTTTGCTGTTTGCGGGTGTATCCATTGCCAGTGTTGCCAGGCGCCTGGGACATGCCAGCATGACGACAACACAGAAAACATATTTGCATATCATTCAAGAACTTGAGAATAAAGATGTTGATCTGGTTATGAGAACATTATCGGGACTGTAAACACAAATTTTAATTTAAAGCAAAATCACTTACGCTGATGAGGAATAACAAATGTATAAGCATTGGACGAGAGAAGATATTAAAGCATCAAGTGAACGCTTGCATAATTTTTACGTAAAAACACCGATAGACTATCGTTTCTTTTGTGGTCATGATATCCAAAGTGAAGATGATATGGACGCATTGGATTATTATATAATCGGTGTATGGCTGATTCAGCATAGAAGATACACGGATTGGTCAGATAGAAAATCCTTTGATTTAGCAGAGGTGTTGGAATTTATGCGTATTTATGGAATTCGAATTCCACGATACATGAAACGCACCAGATTCTATCGAAAGAAAAAGGATCAGCTTTTAAAGATATTAAATGGGAGCTTTACCCATGTGCATCCCACATAATCTATGCCCATACTTCCCCCTACAACATTTTATCTTTTTTTTGTCTTTGCATTTTTCTACGAAAACTATTTTATGAAGATGCTGTCGTAGAAAAAGCAAAGTATCCGGACACATCAGATCGGCAGTTGAAAAGAAAAAATCCGCATAAATGCATAAAAATACTCCGAAAATTTAGGAATCCTTTTTGATGAAAGTATGGTATAGTAAAAACGTATTTCACAAAAAGGAGAGAGACTGAAAATGGAACATAACAAAAGAAGCAGCTTTTCCGGCAAACTCGGATATGTCCTGTCGGCTGCGGGAGCATCTGTTGGGCTGGGAAATATCTGGAGATTTCCGTATCTGGCAGCAAAGTACGGAGGCGGCATTTTCCTGCTGATTTATATTTTGCTGGCGTTGACCTTCGGCTATACCATGATTGTAGCGGAAACCGCGATTGGGCGCATGACGAAAAAGAGCCCGGTCGGAGCCTTTTCCTCTTTCGGCAAATCGAAATGGCTGTCTGCAGGCGGCTGGATCAATGCGATCATTCCTGTGCTGATCGTACCGTATTATTCCGTAATCGGTGGCTGGGTCATCAAATATCTGGTTGAATATATCAAAGGAAATGGTCAGAAGCTGGCAGCAGACGGCTATTTTTCCGATTTTATTTCAAACGGAGCATCTACGGAAATCTGTTTTACGGTATTTGCGCTGTTTACGCTGGCGATCATTTATGCGGGTGTGCGTAACGGAATCGAGCGCGTATCGAAATTCATGATGCCGATTCTGATCGTGTTGTCCGTGATTATTGCAATTTATTCGGTAACGCGTCCGGGCGCACTGGAAGGTGTGAAATATTTTCTGGTACCGAATGTGAAGAATTTTTCCTGGATGACTGTGGTTGCGGCGATGGGACAGATGTTTTATTCCCTGTCGATTGCTATGGGAATTTTGATCACGTTTGGATCCTATATGAAAAAAGATGTTTCGATTGAGGATTCGACGAGAAATGTAGAAGTATTCGATACAGCCATCGCAATTATGGCGGGCCTGATGATCATCCCGGCAGTATTTGCCTTTTCCGGCGGAGATCCAGAGACGCTGCAGGCAGGACCTGCGCTGATGTTTATTACGATTCCGAAAGTGTTTGCAAGCATGGGATTTGGAACAGTAGCTGGAATTTTATTCTTCGTACTCGTGTTATTTGCAGCGATCACAAGCTCGATTGCACTGACAGAGAGTGCAGTGTCTACCTTTGAGGATGAGCTTCACTGGGGACGCAGGAAGGCAGTTGTTTTGGTTGGCGTGATCATGCTGGGTCTGGGGACTTTATCCTGTATGGGATACGGTCCGTTGTCCTGGGTAAAGCTGATCGGAATGCAGTTTCTGGATTTCTTTGATTTTCTGACAAACTCTGTTATGATGCCGATCGCAGCAATTGCGACCTGTCTGCTCGTGTCGAAAGTAGTTGGAACAAAAAGCATCGAAGAAGAAGTTATGCACGGCGAGAGCGCATTTCGGAGAAAGAAGATTTTTAACGTGATGATTCGGTATTTATGCCCGATCTTTGCGACGATCATTTTGATCAGCTCCGTGGCAAATGCATTTGGGTGGATTTCAATGTAAAAAGAAAGGTGCATTTTACCGCTGCTTATGGTGGAGAAGGCTCTTCCCGAAACAATAGAATGCACGCTCTGCGAGCATTCTATTGTCATGAATGAAAACGGCAGACCTCAGTGGTCTGCCGGAAAAAGAATTTTTTGTTGCCTGCGGACGGTGTCCATGATTTCGAGCTCGAGGCAGGATGCCTTCAGCCAGGAATGACGGATAAGGGAAGGTATCCCATCCGTTGAGTCATTTTCCAGCGCCTGCTGCAGCTGGTCGATTAAGCGGACAAATTCAGCTGCTTCGTAGACCATGTTGTTGGAAACAGCTGGAATGTTCGGATTTTCGGTATGACCGTCTCGAAACAGGAGCGTGAGCTGCTGGGGATCCTGAATTTTATCGATCAGCAGGGTTGCGGCTTCTCCCTGAATCTGGGATGGCAGATACGAATCCGAGATTTTGGAATACCGGAGCGTTGCCTGCATATCCGGGTACTGTAAAAGAACCGTGCCGGCGCCTTCGAAGCCGTTGGATAAGAAAATGCTGCTGCTCTGAATCGAAGCCGGCATGCCAAACAGGGAGACGAGCGGATGGACACAGTAAACGCCGATGTCCATCAGGGCAGCGTTGGAAAGTGCAGGATGGAAAGCGTTTTCGATGATCCCCTCTTTGAAATGGTCATAGCGGCTGGAATATTTACAGAAAGAAAAATCTACCTGCCGGATTGTTCCAAGCACAGGCAGCAAGGAACGGATCGCTGCAAAACCCGGAGAAAAGACAGAGCGCATGGCTTCGAGCAGAATGACCTGATTTTTTATGGCAGTGTCATACATCTGTTGAAATTCCGAAGCATTGGAGGCGATTGGTTTTTCACAGAGCACATGCTTGTGGTGTTGCATCATCAGGATGCTCTGGGCCGCATGGCAGAAATTGGGGCTGGCGATGTAGACGGCATCGACCTCGCCGCAGGCGGCCAGCTGGTTTAGGTCGGTAAAGGTGAGGGCGGCGCCCCACTGGGCGGCGAATTCGGCGGCGCGCTCCCCGGTACGGGAATAGACGGCGGTGAGGGTGAATTCGGGGTGCTTTTTGGCTTCGGTGAGGAACTGTTCGACGATATGGCCGGAGCCGATGGTGGCAAAACGGATCATGGGGGGACCTCCTTGGGTGGGGTGATGGGGTGGTGCAGGGGATGGTGCGGGGGGAGGGGCGGCGCAGCCCCCGGCGGCGGAGCCGCCGCTGCGGACACAGTCCGCAGAATCCGTCCAGAGGACGGATTGGCCTGCGGCCCGTATCCTGCGGCTTGCAGGGATCAGGCGAGGGGCGGCGTCAGCCCCAGCAGGGCGTCTAAGAGATCAGCGCCATCCATGCCAGCCACATGAACGGTGGTGTGCAATGCTTCGGCGACATCGTAGGGGGTGGTGTCATCGAGGAACTTATCCTTTTCGTCCCGCAGCATGATCTCCGGGAGGATCAGGCCGTCATAGAGGGGCTTATCCTGCAAAAATTCGATGATATCCCGGCCGCAGACAAGGCCGGTGACATTGACGCCGCCGCCGAAGGTGATATTGGGCACGCCGTAGACGGTAAGCTGCCGGTGGGGAAATTTTTCCTTTGCGGTTTCCAAAAGCTCCCGCAGGAGGGGGGCGGCAGCCTCCCCGGTGGCAAGGGAGAAGTGACTTTCCTCCTCATCGCCGTCTTCCATGGAAAGGGCGGAGGCGAATTCATCCCGCAAAAGGGCGGTGGTACCGACGCCGTTACCCAGCTGGTCGAAGTCCTCGTAGTAGCTGTAATCCGGCAGGGGCAGCCCGGCGATGAGGTAGAGCTCATCGGCGCAGAAGGCGATGCGGCTGCCGTGGCGGCGCAGCATCTCTTCCCCGAATTCATCGGCGATGCGGATGCAGTCGGCGGCTTCCTCCGGTTCCATCATGCGCAGGGGATAGAGGCCCTCCCGGCGGCCGGTGAGCCCGACGGGTACTAAGGCGATGCTTTGCACCTCCGGGGCGTACTGACCCAGATCCCGCAGGCTGCGGCGCAGTTCCTCGCCGTCATTGAGGCCGGGGCAGAGGACGATTTGGGCATTGATGCGGATGTGGTGCGCGGCCAGCTGGGGGATATACTTGAGCACCTCGCCGCTGCGGGGGTTTTTCATCAGCTCCACCCGCAGCTCCGGATTGGTGGCGTGGACCGAGATATTGATGGGGCTGATGTGCATTTTGATGATGCGGGCGATGTCCTCATCGGTCATATTGGTGAGGGTGACATAGCTGCCGAACAGGAAGCTCATGCGGCTGTCGTCATCCTTAAAGTAGAGGGTTTCGCGCATGCCGCGGGGCAGCTGATCGACGAAGCAGAAAACGCACTTATTGGCGCAGTGGTGCTGGCGATCCATGAGGTAATCGGTAAATTCCAGCCCCAGCTCGTCGTACTCCTCTTTTTTGATGTGAAAGGTGAGCGGTTTGCTGTCCCGTTCCACTTCGACGGTGAGGGCGGTATCGATCATATAAAAGCGGTAATCCAGCACATCGTGGATGAGATTGCCGTTGACGGCGACCAGGCGGTCGCCGGCCCGGATGCCGGCTTTGGCGGCGGGAGTATGCGGGGTGACGCTATCGATGAGAATGGACATGGTTTTTTCTCCAAAGCAAGTGAGATTGGCGGGGCGGCAGATAAAAATGGGAAAATGACAAGGAGGGGGCCGCAGGCAGGCTTATGCCCGGTGAAGGCGGGCTGATGCCTGTCAAGGCGCGCGACGCGGTCAGGGCCCATTTTTAGCTGCCGCAGACCGCCGGGGGATTGGCGCTGGGTGGGCAGCGGTATTCGAGGAAAACAAGCTCCTCCGGTATTTTGCCCTGAAAAAGCACCTGGGCGCGGCCACAAAGCGAGAAACCGTTTTTCCGGTAAAGGGTGACGGCAGGAACATTGCCGGCCCAGGTATCCAGCCGGATGACGGCGCAGCCCATGGCGGCGGCCTGCTGCTTGATGCGGGAGATGCACTCCCGGCCAAGGCCCCGCCCGGCATACCGGGGCGGGATGCAGAGGGTATGGACCACAAGCACCTGCTCCGGCGGGGCGGGGTACTGCCAACCAATGGTGGCATAGAAATCATCCTGGTGATGATTGAGGATGACGCTGGCGACGGGTTCGCCCTCCCGTTCCAGCACCCACAGCGTGCCGGCGGCCAGGGCCGCGGCGGCGGTTTGGCGGGTGGGGTAGACCCCCAGTGACCAATTGGTGGTGCTGCGGCCGGTTTCGGCTTCGTGGGTGAGCAGCTCGGTATAGTGGCGCTCAATGGCGTCTAAATCAGATTCAGCGGCGGGACGGAACAGCATGGGGACTCCTTTATTATTTAGCGAGGTAATGGATGAACAGGGCAACGGCGCAGGCAAAGGCGACCGCCTGCAGCACGGTAACAGCGCGGGGCACCCGGCGGACACTGAGGACGAGGGACAGCATGGTGAAGATGGCGGTGATGAGGTAGAGAAGGGTCATGGGGGCTCCTTTCGGGGGTCAGTTGATCCCATCGGGGTCGTATTTATCTCGTTTTCCCGAATTACATTCCTGACATAAGGTGCGCAAATTTTCGGGAACGGTTTTCCCGCCCTTGGCAACGGGGACGATGTGGTCAACATGGAGAATGGCACCGTCGGCGGAAGAACGCCCGCAAAGAACGCAACGGAAATTATCCCGCCGCAAAATATCGTAGCGCAGGGAATTGGTCATGGCTTTGCGCTGACCATCCTTGCTGTCTTTCTCGGCCAACCGCTTTTCAACGATTTGATAGCGCTCGATGACATCATCAAGGGAATATACCTGCCGGCGCTGGAGCGATGTTCGTCCTTTTGGGCTGATATAATTGCACTGACAGATCAACTGATGGTGGATAAAGGGCTGTGTTGCAGTATCGACCAAATCGGATTCGGCGGTTTTGTAGAATTCGTAGGGAATGCCGCTCTCTGTAATATCTTTCGCAGAAACGGGTGAAGGGAGCTCCGACAAGGCGGCTTTATACTCGTCATATTTGTTTCGATAGGCAATAAGCGTTTGTATATACTCGAAACAGTCATTTTTGTTTGCTTCAATTTTTTCTTCTACAAACCGGTCAAAGTTGTAATGGTCGAACTGTGCTTTGGTTTTGACATGAATATAGTAGGTGTATGAATTTGCGAAGGGAAGGGAAAAAATAAATTTTTTATTAAGTTCGAGCAAGGCCAGATAACGGGGACTGTTGTGCTCGATATAGCAGCGGTAGCGAGCTTCCCGCTCTTTGCGGCGTTTGTTTTCTATGCAAAGGCATAAAACAATTAGGAATATCCCAACAATAAAGGCAATGCCAACCCAAAGTTGTGTAGGGTCGATGGAATCGAAAAAATTTTTTATATCATCACGACCTTTATCAAGCTAAAATTCCCTCGCAGCTGTCGGCATCGGGGGAGATGGCGGTGAGCAGCACCGGGCGGATGTCGCCGGGGTGGGCGGCGGGGTCGCAGACGGTGACGGGGGTGTAATTGGGGGTGTAGCCGGTGCAGCCCTGCTGCCCGCGGCTTTCAAACAGTACCAGCTGGGTTTGCCCCAGCATGGCGGTGAGGGCGGTTTTTCGCAGCTCGGCGGCCACAGCGATGAGTTCCGCGCAGCGGCGCTTTTTATCGGCCGGGGAGACCTGATCCGGCATGGCGGCGGCGCGGGTGCCGGGACGCTGGCTGTACGCAAAGGCGTGAATTTTGGCGAAGCCGATTTCCCGGGCAAATTGCAAAGACTCCTGGTGGTCCACTTCGGTTTCGCCGGCAAAGCCCACCATCATATCGGTGGTGAGGGCGGCTCCGGGGAAGGCCTTTCTCACCGCTTCAGCCACGGCGCGGTACTGGGTGGTATCGTAGTGACGGTTCATGCGGCGCAGGGTGGCATCGCAGCCGCTTTGCAGCGAAAGGTGGAACTGCGGGCAGAGCTTGCCCCCACAGCCCTCCGCCAAGCGGTAAATTTCCTGCGGAGTGAGGAGGTCGGGCTCGATGGAGCCGAGACGGACCCGCTCGACGCCGGGGGTGGCGGCTGCCGCCAAGACGGCATCGGAGAGGTGCAGCCCCCATTCCCTGCCGTAATGGGAAAGATTGATGCCGGTGAGGACGACCTCGCGGTAACCGTTCCGCGCAAGGGTGAGAAGTTCGCTTTGCAGCTCCGGCATGGGCTTGCTGCGGACGGGGCCGCGCGCGGCGGGGATGATGCAATAGCTGCACCAGTTATCGCAGCCGTCCTGTATTTTAAGAAAGGCGCGGGTGCGCACGCCGAAATCGGCGGCGGAGCAGCTTTCGAAATCCTCGCCTTTTTCGTGCTTTGGGATATTGACAACGCGCTGGTGATCGAGAGAAAAATCCTTGACCAGCTGCGGCAGGGCGGCACGGTTGCGTGCCCCGGTGATGATATCGGCCTCCTGCACGGCGGCGGCCTCCCGCGGGAAGGCCTGCGGGTAGCAGCCGGTGAGCACCACGATGGCGCCGGGATTTTCCCGACGGAAGCGGCGGACGGCCTGGCGGGTCTTGCGGTCGCCTTCGGCGGTGACGGTGCAGCTGCCCACCACATAGACATCGCAGCCGG
>OLYB01001664.1_pt1 | contig 17106 bp, 16 predicted proteins | sample 1674481 | NCBI WGS metagenome assembly OLYB01 (sample SAMEA103958167, study PRJEB25191) | human gut metagenome
CGGTCTTTAAAAATAATGCAGACATCTGCTCATAGCCTTCCTTTTTCGCTACAGATGCAAAATAGGTATACTTATTTCTTGCCTGAGACTCTCCCGCAAATGCCTCCTGTAAATTCTTCTCTGTCTGTGTTCCTGCATATTTGTTTGCTGCCATCTCTTTTACCTCCGTTTTCTTTACTACTTTTTCAAAATCTGATGCCGGATGCTTGCACAAAGGACATATAAAGTCATCCGGCAATTCCTCGCCTACATATTCATATCCACAAATTCTGCAACGCCATATTGTCTGACCATCCTCTGTTTTTCCAACTTCCTGTGGTTTAGGCTTAATATTATTCTGATAATAATCATATGTTACTGAAGGAACATTGCTTAAAACTTCCATATCGGTTATCTCACCGATAAACATCGTATGTGAACCCAAGTCCTCTGTTTTAGTAACTGTCACAGAAATGTATGCATTTGTACCTTCTGTAATATAATAAATACCATTTATTCCCCTGGAACACTTTTCAAATGTTTCAAACTTATTGGTATCCCTTCCTGATTGAAAGCCAAAATGCTTAAACAATTCAAACTCTGCATTCTGACTCAAGACTGATACTGTAAATTTTCCGGTTCTTTCAATCATATCATGCGTATAATTTGCCTTATTTACACAGATACTTAACTGGTTTGGTTCCGAAGCTGCCTGAATGGCTGTATTAATGATGCATCCGTTATCTTTTTCTGCTTCTTTAGCGGTCAATATAAACAGTCCATAACTCAATTTATACATTGCTTTCCTATTCATATTTTTCCTCCTTTACCTTCTCCCTGCATTTCGGGCAAATGCCTTTAAATGAAATCAAAAATTCAATTCCATGAGTGTTATAAATTCATACTATTCTTAATAAGGATTGTATCTCTCTTTTATTCTATTGTCAATATAATAATAGTAATTATTACTACACGAAACATCCGCATCCGATCAGCACGCCGACCCCCACGATCACCATCAACACTGCGGTTCCGTACATCAACCGGTTTGCCCGGCGGATATCCTTCGGCTCGATCTGCCTTTTCACATCGCCAATCGTTGGTTTCTCATATAGCTTTCCAAAATAATATGCATTTCCGGCAAGCTGCAATCCAAGCGCACCCGCACACGCCGATTCCGTCTGTGCGGAGTTCGGACTTGCATGGTTTCGTCGATCCCGCAAATGAATCCGTGCCGCGCCAGCCATATCCATACCCAAAATGCCTGCCGCACCAACCATCAGCCACGCGGAAAGTCGTGCCGGAATGAAATTCACGACATCGTCCACACGCGCCGCACACGTTCCAAAATACCGGTATTTGTCGTTCTTATATCCAAGCATGGAGTCCATCGTATTAATTGCTTTGTACACCCACGCACCGACCGGTCCGAACAAAAACATATAAAAAAGCGGGGCGATCACGCCGTCCGACGTATTTTCAGCGACCGTTTCCACCGCGGCCTTCGCGATGCCTTCCTCAGTGAGCGATGCTGTATCTCTGCCGACGATCATGGATACCGCCGTTCTCGCCTGTTCCACATCCCCGGCTTCAAGTGCCTTGCACACCTTCATACTCTCCCGACGAAGCGAGCAGGCTGCCAGCATCTGGTATGACATCCAGATTGCCACAACCAGATACAATGTATGATGAATCCGGTTGCACCCATATAGGATTCCTGCCGCCACAAGCAGTGACACCGTTATCACGATCACAACTGTAAATGTTCCTGCCACCTGTTTTTTACGGATATCCGCGTCGCGATCTTCCCGTATCCGAAACCGCTTGCGCATCCATGCCTCCACATGGTCGATCAGCCAGCCCATCCCCTGTACCGGGTGCCACAGCCAGTGTGGATCACCGAATACCAGATCAAGCAAACATGCAATTATAATGATAAATATACGTTCCTGTATCATGATTTATATGTTCCTTTTTATCTATAATCTTCGCAGCGATCACAGAATAGATTGATGTGACTGATAAAAAACAGCGTATCTGCTACGTCAAAATTCGATCGAATCCCCAATTGCCTAATACGCATGCCTTACTATCCTTCTATGCGAACCGTATTGGTAATTACAATGTTCCTGTCCTCATTCACGCTTAAAATCCCCGCAACACCCTCGCCCGGTTTCACCTGCCAGTCAAAGTAATCCTTGTGTGGTTCCGACAGCTGATCCAACAGTGCCATGATCGTGCCACCATGCGCAACGATAATAATCGTATCTGACAGGGATGTGTGCGCCGTCTCTATTCTCGATGAAACGTCACATCGTAACCGTTTTTGTTCTTCCCTGCTTTCCGCATCCACAAACACCTTCTCAAATCCCCGCATCACACGGTCTGTAAACTCCGCTTTCGTCTCACCGCCCGGAAACGCCGTCGTACCGCCGCTGTCGATGTAGCGCTGGTAATCGGGATTGCCATTTAATTTCGCATAATTCATGTATTCAAATTCACCGAACCGGCACTCTGCAAATTCCGCGATTTCCACCTTTCCTGCATCGGGGAACAGAATATCCGCCGTCTGTTTTGCGCGCAGATACGGGCTGACGTAGACGATTTGCCCTTTACTACCGTTTTTTTGGCAGTGCTGCTCACATGTGATTTTCCCCGGTACAATTTCGATTTCGTCATGTACACTATCTGCCACGGTTCTACCATTCATCGGCACCTGTTTCTGCCAGAACTCCTGCATACCTCGCAGATCTTCCACGCTCTCCGGAAGCAGTCCTTCATCCGTCGTACCGACATACCGATGTTCTTGATTTCCCTGCGTCATGCCATGACGGATTAATACAATTTTTGCTTTCATATCACTTAATCCTCGTTCCGATTCCTGCCGTCACGCGGATGACCTGCTCCGCCTGGCCTGCCAGATAGCAATTCACGCGCCCGTTCTTCTCGCGGAACTCCCGTTCAAATGCATCAATCGGCACAATGCCGCTTCCGACCTCATCGCTGACCAAGACGAGCTTGTCTGCATTTCCGGCAAGAACCGCTTTGTTCATAAGCTGCTTTGCCTCTAATTCCGGATCGCCGCCCTGCTGCATCGTCTTCCGCACATATTTATGAAAATTATTGATAATCTGATGTCCTTCTTTGAAATTTGCCTTGGCATACTCGAACTTTCCCTGGTATGCACCACCGATTATTAAGATCATAGCGTTCCCTCTTTATACTTTTTATATTTCTTTATACCTTTTTATACTTTTTCGATTATTTTATACTTCTTTATACTTTTTCTGCAAGATACATTTTCATATTGCGTAAATTTTTTTATTTTTCCCAACCTTTTCCCCTTCTCGTCCGTCTATATATTGAACGGACGGATTGCAAAATTGTTCCGTATCATTTATATTCAATACATGATTATGTGCAACAGACGATTCTATCTGCGCATAACGCGTGTCTTATTAAATATTTACTTAAAGGAGAGACTATCAAAATGAAGAAAAAACTTACAAAGACACTGGCACTTGGACTGTCACTGGCAGCCGCCCTTACACTGACAACCGGTTGTGGCAAGAAAGAAGATACCACGTCGGACACTCCTGCTCCGGCAGTAACAAGCGAAAGCAGTTCCGATAATTCCGGAAGCGAAACAGCAGCCGGTACGATCGACTACGCCATCTGTCCATGGGTATTTAGCCGCGGGCTTTCAGACGCAGAGACACTGGAATTACCTGAGGGTGCCGGTCTGTACGGACTGACGTTCCCGGTTACGACGGATACGCTTTTTAGCATGCCTTACAGCGCAGCCAGCGTGCCACTTACGGATGCACTGGATGAATCTGCATATTCCGTATCATTTTATGAGGATAGTTACTCCCTTCCCCAGCTGATGATAGACGAAGACGATATGACCATTGGCGAAGCCCTTGACAAGAATCTCTGGTCACTGTTCAGTACATATTTAGATTACGATGCTTTCGGGGTTTCCGAGGATTCTTACAACGACGTCTACAACTTTTACGACGATCCGAATCCTGCATATATCTATATGGATATGCTGACAACCATGTTTGGTACCCCGAATTATATCTGTTTCGGCAACGACTATGATGCAGAAAAGTCAGCTGAAGAAAATACCCAGTACTTCGTTGACACGTTCCTGCATCCGGAAAAATCGGATGACCAGTTCTCATCATATCTAATGTACATTGGCTGGCAATTTGAAGATTTTGGAATTGCGGTAGACTTCTTTGACACTCTTCGTTACAGTGAGACAAGCGGATATTCCGTATCTCCGGAGAATGAACTGGGATTCACATACGTTCCGATCGAGAAAGGAACCCTGGAAGACTATTTCTTAGACACCTTTGATTGTCGCTATGGAACAAACATCGTGAAAGAACTAATGGCAGAGAAAACGGCTTTGTTCGGCGATGTCGAATATTTAACCGCAGACGAGAAGATCGTGGAGCTCGTTAATTCTGCCAAAGGAAATGCATCGGCAACCGACGCTGAAACAACGGAAAGCACAACTGATTCTTCCAACTATGTGGATGTTGACCGTGATTTCAGTGAAGCTGCAAATGATGTCTATATGGCAATCACCGACTGCTTCCAGCTCGGCGGCGAAGATACGCTCGTCTTAAATGGCACAACCAATAAGGGCGTATTCAAGACAGGCGATCCTGTCTATGTACAGCTCGCAAACGGAAAGGTTGTAGAAGGCACGATCAGCCGCATGGAGCAGCTCCGTCAGGATGTCACGGAATCTACCCTCGGCGAAAGCATTGGTATCATGGTTGATGGACTTAGCATAAGCGATCAGGATTATGTGACTGGTGGTGTCATCGTTGTTAAATAACATGCACCAAAACGACAGTTCCAATTAACATCCAGAGCTCGCACATCTGCAGGAAATATCCAGCCAGATCGCCGGTGATCCCGCCAAAGGTGCGATACGACATGAAACGATAATAGAAAAACATCAGTATGGTGATGCCTGCGACCACAAGTGCTGCAACCGGCTGTATCACACAGCCTGCGGCAATGCAGGCAATAAGCCATACGAACATGATCACCTTCGAGCGATTATTTACAAGGCGTGCGGTATCTGCCAGCATGCCTTCTTTTTTTGCTTTCTGAAATGTAAGTACCGAAAGTCCGGACAAAGCACGTTCCAGCACAAATCCTGCCGCGAACACGCCCATCAACCGCATTGCGTGTGCCGGCGCACCAGACTGTGTCCCGGATTGTATCTCTCTGTTCAGCGCATGCACAACTTCTGCCATGCATCCAAAATAAATCAGGAAATACAGACAGCCGCGGATAATTGCAAACGCCCCGGTATGTGGGTCTTTCAGAATCTGCAGCTTCTCCTCCTTGGACTTATAAGAAGATTTCGCATCCACGGTATCTAGGAATCCATCCATGTGGATGCCGCCTGTGATCAGGATCGGGAATATCGTAAGAAGCGCCGCTGTGAAGACTTCCGACCACTGCAAGAGAAAACCAAAGAGATACCAGATCGCGAACTCACCCGCGCCAATCACAGCCCCAACCAACGGGAACGCGCACATGCTGTACTGCAAGGCTTTCGGATCCCATTTGAAATGCGGCATTGGTATCTTGGAATATATCGAAAATGCGATTAAGATTGCTTTCATCATGGTTGCTTATCTCCTCTGATCAATTTACTCGAACTTTTTGTTCTTATTTCTCCTACTTGCTATTGTTCCTACATGGGGATTTTTTGATAATTCTAAACTTTTTACCCAATTTTGACTTACCCATTTCTCTGAAATTGGGGATGTTTTTCATATTCCAATTTTCTCCCCAATGATTTCTCATTTTTCTGCATTATGATTGGGGAATTTTCTTCCATTCACAATTTCTACCCAATTCCTACTCTTAACCTTACTTCCCCATTGGGTGATTTTTCTTGACTATGACCGGAATCCCACAGACAACCTCCGTCACGGTTGCTGCCTCCCGTGCGAGTGCACAGTTAATCTCTGCCAGATTCTTCACATACTCCCGCGTGCTTTCATCGTAGGTCAGACTTCCGCCATCGGAGAACACATCATTGGTGACGATCACCACATCCTGCACGCGCGTAGATAAATTAACGAGCGCCTGTACGATTTTCTTGCTCACCGGTGACAGTGTCTCTGACATACCGACACCTGTTTTCTCCACTTCCGACATTGTTTCCGCTAGTCCGCCATCATCACTATCCGGTTCCAGATACATCTCATTTGCAAGCAGGTTCGACATACATTCAAGCAGCAGCACATCCTGCCGCTTCGCCACAATATGTTCCACATGCCGGTAACATTCGACCGTATCAAACCCTTTGTCGGCACGCATCGCGCGGTGGCGTTCAATCCGCTGCATCGTCTCCGGATCAATCTCCGTCGTATTCCATTTATACGGATACATCGTCGCAATGTAGAGCAGCCGTCCTTCGCCCTGCAAGGACATGGCGAAGCTTTCTGCATACGATGATTTCCCGCTGGCACTTCCGCCATACACAATATGTAACATCGTCTATTTACCTTTCTTTAGAAGCCCATATCCGCAAGGTCACTGCTTGTAGTCGTCCGATCCGGATCATAAGCTAAACTAATGTGCGAAACTGTCAGACTTTCATCAACCTGAACCTGCAGGTCATATGTAGCAAAATTAATAATGTATTGGATCGTATTTCCTGTCTTCAAATATTCCTCCGGCGTCTTATATTTCTCCAGTTCCTGCAATCCGGTAAACGGTTCTTCGTGAAACGTGATAACGCCAAGGTTACTGTCACATGTGTAATATTTCCGGTTATTTTTCTCCTCCAGTTCTCCATATTTCTTGATCTCATCTATATGAAGATACTCGTATACCTGCTCCAGCGAATCCCCGATCTGAATCGGTCCCTTATAATATGTATCATACTCCGGCTGCGATTTATCTATGCTCATGTGGATTCTTCTGTCATTTTCGCTCTCTTTCGAGACAATATACACGGAAGCTCTGTAGTTTCTATCCCCGTCAATCTCATACGGACACATCAGAACCTGTGCCTTCATATTATCAGCATAGTACACAAAATAATCCCTTGTATCATTCACGCTGTTTGCCATGCCAATATTGTTCTCCATCATAATCGCACTCATTCTGTCACCCTCGGACAGCGTATGCTTCATAAATGTAAACTCATCAAATCCAAACGTAATTTCAATCGAATGCGGTCCCGTATCCTTCGAATTCCAATTTTGTCTTACAAATACAACGCCGAGTACGCCAGCCACAATCAGTACTACACCCGCTATAATTATCCATATCTTTCTATGTTTCATGCGTTCCCCCCTATTCTTCCGGCTTTCCATCCCGGCTGTATGCTTCGATTGACAGATCATCAAACGTTCCCATGTTTTTATAGATGGAAAATGCCATATCCAAAAGTGGAAATAACATCATCGCTCCGCTGCCTTCGCCCAGACACAGCTTGCCATGTATCACTGCCGGAAGTCCGAGTGCGTTCAGTGCCAGCCTTCCACTCGCTTCCTCCGACGCATGTGATGCCAGAAGATAATCTACAACCTCCGGCTCCATCCGCATCGCAACGAGCGCCGCCACACAGGTGATCGCACCATCCAGCACGACCGGAATCTGATATTGTCTGGCACCTAAGAATACGCCCACCATCCCGGCGATCTCCAGCCCGCCAAGCTCAGCGAGTAGCTGCTTCGCATCGGTCGTTCCCTGCACACGCGCAAGTGCCTGCGTGATCACCTGCACCTTTCTTGCAAGTCCGGCATTATTGAGTCCGGCGCCGCGCCCGGTCACCGTATCCGCTGGCAAATCAAGCAGTGCCGCAAGCAGGGCAGAGGTCGGAGTTGTATTTCCGATTCCCATCTCACCAACCGCTAATATCTCATAGCCTTTTTCTTTACATTCCCGTACAAGCTCTTTTCCTGCTTCAATTGCGCGGTCGCAGATTTCCATCGACATCGCAGGTTCCTTCGCAAGATTCCCGGTTCCAGCCTGTACCTTCCGGTTTATCATATGTCCCATACCGAATGTCGCATCCGGATATGCTTCTCCCCGCATACCGATATCGACGGCATACACATCCACGCCTGCCATCTGCGCCATATAATTGACACCGGAACAGCCGTGTGCAATATTCTCCGCTACGACCTTTGTCACGCTGGCATCGGTCTGCGTCACGCCCTCTGCCACAACGCCGTGATCTGCGCACAGCGTCAGCAGTGCCCGCCGCTTATAATCACCAGGATTCACTGTCCCGGCAATCGCACAAAGTCTGGCAACCATATCCTCGAACACGCCAAGACTGTCGATTGGCTTCGCGATCGCATCCCATTTTCCCTTTGCCTGTGTATAGATTTTCTGCTGTGTTTCATTCATAATTTCTTACTTCTCCATATCCCGCAGCTCATACAACAGCGCATTGCAGATTGCCGCGGCAATATTGCTACCGCCCTTCCTGCCGCGTGCCACAATATACGGCACAGGTGTCCGCATGATGAGTTCTTTCGCTTCCACCACATTCACGAAGCCAACCGGCACACCAATAATGCCGCATGGATGCAGCTTTCCTTCGTCGATCAGCTCATACAGACGCACCAGCGCGGTCGGTGCATTTCCAATCACGAAAATAAGCGGCTTGTCTAACATGCACGCCTTCTCCATACTTGCTACTGCCCGCGTGGAACCTTGTTTCTTCGCGATCTCTGCCACGTCGTCATCGCTCATAAAGCAGTAGACCTCACCACCGTATTTCGCAAGTTCTTTCTTGTTGATGCCGGATTTCGCCATCTGCGTATCCGTGACAATACAGGCTCCATTTTTAATCGCCGTATGGAACTGTTCCACTGCCAGCTCAGAAAATGTCAGATTCTTCAAATAATCAAAATCCGCCGACGTATGGATTGCCCGCTTGATAATCGGTGCCTGAAGCGGATCTAATTCAACATTCCCTAGCTCCTCTGTGATAATCTCGAAGCTTCGTTTTTCAATTTCCTGTGGCAGCACCTGCTGTAACTGTATCTCTTCTAACATAATACCCTCTTACTCTTCTCTTCCCTCATTACTAACCAAAAACTATATTATCTATTTTCATCTATTTTCATTCTCTGTACTATTTAAAAATAGATGATAGAAAAAATTCTCCGCACCCGCGTAATACAGGTGTGGGAATCCGGCGAACGTTCCTTTCTTCTTCACCATACACGGATAGGTCTTCTGCTTGGAAAGGGGCTTCCACGCCAAACAGGCATCGCCACAATCCGTGCTATCCCAGTAGTGAAACTCATGTCCGCGCAAAACCGTATTCACGGCAAATGCATCCGCTTCCTGCGGTGCCAGCTCCACATACCCAAATCGCTGTAGCCGCTCTGTCCGGAATCCTGCACCATCCAAGAAACCGACCATCTCATATACATTTCCCTCTGCATCGGCAAGTGATTTGCCAAGATATAAGAAACCGCCACATTCTGCATGGCACGGCATGCCTGCTTCCAATGCCTGCCAGACAGACGCACGCATCGACTGATTCTCGTACAACTGCTTTGCATAAAGCTCTGGGTAACCGCCGCCAAAGATCAGTGCGTCCACCTCCGACACATGCGCATCTGTCAGCGGAGAAAAGTACACAAGTGTCGCTCCCATATCCTCTAACATGCGCAGATTCTCCCGATAATAAAAGGAAAATGCCGCATCTCTTGCCACGCCAATGCGATAACCGGCTGGGAACTTGCTTTTTTCTGTCTCACCTGTCGCCTTCTGTATCTGCAACATCTCTGCTTGTGCCGCGATCTCCAGAATCCCGTCAATATCAATCGTTTTTCTGGCAGCTTCCGCAACTGTTTCCACCCAGTCTCTCTGCTTCTGCATTTCATCCGGTTGCAGCAGTCCAAGGTGTCTGGATGGTACCGCAAATGATGCATCTTCCGGCAGATATCCAAGCACTGGAATCCCACATTCCGTCTCGATCACATGCTTGATCCGGCTGTAAAACATCGGTGATACACGGTTTAATATCACCCCTACAATCCGGCTGTCCTTCTTATATTCCATAATTCCGCGGATGATCGCCGCAAGCGTGACACTCGCGCCCTTCGCATCCACGATTAGAACGACCGGTGTCTTCGTAACCTTGCTTAATTCATAAGAGCTTGCCATCGTCGTTGTTCCACCAACACCGTCGTAATATCCCATGACGCCTTCCATCACGATCAATTCTGCATCCTTCGTGTCTCGCGCCAGGATGCGTCCAATCGCATCAGCCCCCGCGAAGAACGTATCCAGATTTCCAGTGTCGATTCCGAGCACCGTCCGGTGAAACATCGGATCGATATAATCCGGACCGCATTTATACGCCTGTACCTTTATATTCTGTTTTTTTAATGCTGCCAGCACACCACACGTCACGGTTGTTTTTCCGCTGCCACTCCGCGTCGCTGCGAACATCACGCGTGGGGTATTTACCTGGATATTATTCTTGTGTTGCATTGTTTCTCCCCGACTGTAACTGTACATGTTATACCATTGATTCTTACCAGCTGTTCCTGTCCATTTTCCATACTATTGTTTCTTCTCGGCTGTTTCTGTGCATTTTCTATACTATTGTTTCTTCCGGTCGCTCCTGTGCATTTTCTATACTATTGTTTCTTCCGGTCGCTCCTGTACATTTTCTATCCCATCGTCACGATCCACACCGGATTTTGTGCTTGCATCATATGATACGGGCCAGCTTCGCGGCTGCGCGTCACCGCCATCTGTACCATATTAAAATCCACGTTATGCCGCTTCGCTATGTCTGCCAATGTAAGCATTTCTGCCTGCGTCTCCAATGTGACTGCAGTCAGAACAATGCGCGCGTTCGGATTTTTCGCATAGATCTGATCCATGATCTTGAACAGATTTCCGCCATTTCCTCCGATAAATACATGCGTCGGTGCAGGAAGCGTTGGAATCACTTCCGATGCTTCGCCCGCAAGGATCTCCATATTTCCCACATGAAACTTCTCTCGGTTCGCATGCAACAATTCCACAGCTTCTGGCTTTTTCTCAATCGCATATACCGTTCCCTGCTCAGTCAGGAGTGACAACTCAATGGATACTGAACCCGTTCCCGCTCCTACATCGTAAATGACTGGTGCAGGATTGCTTGTCATGCATTGCCCGCTGTTCTGATCATATTTCACCAGTCCTGTGTCTTCCTGAATTCCAAGCTTTGCGATTACAACCATCCGCACTTCTTCCTTCGTCATCGGCACCTTACCCCGGATAAACATTTCATCTTTGATTCCCGGAGCTAAACGCCTTGGCTGCGGATGATCATTTATAAATATCGCAACCGCCAGCTTATCAAATGTTTCCTCACATAGATTTTTGGCATACTTCTTTGTAATTTTCTCATCAGGATATGACAACCGCTCTCCAACGACTACCGCGATTTCTCCCAATCCCACTTCGGTAAGCCGCTTACAGACCTCTGCCACCTGATTTTCACCGCCAAGCAATGTACCAACCTTCGCATGATGCAGCACCTTCGCTGGAATATTTGCAGAGACGCCATGATTGCTGATAAGCTCTGCATCCTCCCATGCCCAGCCAATTTTATCAAACAAATACTGAACAGACGAGAGTCCCGGAATATAACAAAGCTCATAAATTGTTTTATCTGCCTGTATCTGTTCGGTTGTTCCTGTCGTGTCATCCACCATATTGCAGACTTTCCCCGCAGCCTTCCGCAACATCATGGAAAGCTTCTTCGCGCCAGAATAAAAGCCAATATCCCCGGAGAACACTACCGCAATCATCTCTCCGACATGATTTTGAATCAGTTTTGCAATTTCTTCTGCCTTATACGCATTATAAAATGTCTGCTCCGCGTCGCGTCCATCTTCTTCACAGAGGCTCTTCCAGATCGCAAGCATGCGGGAAGCACCGATACATACGGTCGCCTGCGATAATGCCTGTACCGCTTCCCGCGTCAGGCAATCCGAATTTCCCGGTCCCATACCGATCAAATATACGATTGTGTGTTCATTATTCCCCATTCTTTTGATTCTCCTTTCTGCCCCTTATCATATCAGACAAATATTTTTCTGCCTGTGCAAGTGACATCACCGGTTCTACCTGCTCCTTCGGACGCCCGATCACAACCAGATGCACTCCCGCGGCAAGCGCAGCCTCACATTTTTCATCGTAGCCGCCGTTCTTCCCACTTGCCTTTGTCACAAGGAAATCAGCATTTGCATAGCGCAAAGTTGCCAGATTCATCTCCAGATCAAAAGGGCCCTGCATGCAGATCAGATGCTTGCCGGTAAATCCCAGTTCCGTACATGCCTCTACCACAGACTGCGTTGGAAGCACACGCGCCGTACAGCGCGATTCATAGTCCGGGATCTGCGTATACAAATGTAATTCTTTGCTGCCTGTCGTAATCAGAATGTTTCCGGTCGCGCCTTTCAGATAATCAACCGCCGCCTGTGTATCCTCAACATAGACACTGTCCGATGCTTCACAGGTATGCATCTCTCGCCGCACGCGAATATACGGAACTTCCACCGCCTTACACGCCTGATAGATATTCTGTGTCACGATCACCGCATACGGATGTGTCGCATCCACACAGAGGTCCGCCTGTACTGCCTGCAGGAATTCCTGCATATCTGCCTGCTCCAGCCGACCCACATGCACCTTGAGCGCGGCATCCTCCGGCAGTACCTGTGCACCATACTCCGATGCCACGCAAACATGGACTTCGATAGTCTGCATTTTCTGCTTCTTGTTTAATTGTATCAGATACTCGGCAAGCTGTCGCCCCTCCGTTGTACCGCCAAATATGACTACTTTCATGCGTTATCTCTTCTATATCCGCGCGGTGTCACCATCGCGTCACCAACTTTTCGTGTCTGGGAATTTCCGATAAATACTGTCGTGAACATATCCACCTGCGTCTCCAGTAACTCATCCAATGTCAGAATTCGTTTTTCTTCGCCATCGCGCCCGATATTCCGCGTGATTCCACAGATTGTATCTCCAGATTTTTTCTGTAACAGAATCTGACACGCTTTCTGCAGATAATCATGTCGTTTGTGACTGGACGGATTGTACAGACAGATTGCGAAATCACCCTCAGCGGCTGCCGCAAGCCGTCTCGTGATCAGTTCCCAAGGAGTCAGCAGATCACTCAGGCTGATCACGGTAAAATCATGTCCAAGCGGTGCCCCCAGCAGCGCAGCTCCGGAAAGTGCAGCCGTTACCCCCGGAATCACATGGACATCCACCTCCGGAAATTCTACTGCCAGTTCCAGCGTGATGCCCGCCATGCCATACACGCCGGCATCTCCACTGCAGACAAGCGCCGTTCGCTTGCCGCCGTTTGCCGTCTCGAGCGCCAGACGGCAGCGTTCTACTTCCTGCCGCATACCATTTACCAGATATTCCTTATCCGGGTAGTATGGTTTCAGGAGTTCGATGTATACCTTATATCCGGCAATTACCTCACAGGCTTCCACGACGTCAATTGCTTCCTGTGTCATCTTCTGCCTCGCGCCGGGGCCAAGCCCGACAATATATAATTCCTTCTTACTATCTGCGCTCATATTTCTCTCCGTTATTGCTCTATATTTCTATGTTATAGCTTCCGGTTTGGGTTTTTTCGCTTGTTTTTCGACTTCCAAACCCACCGCGTGGGTTTTTCTGCTTACTTTCCACTCGCTACACCCACATACGCCAGTGCTACCGTCACGCCATCCTGCGCCTGCTTGCGAAGCAACAGCTCTCCATGCTTTGCCTGCCTGCCTAGCAACCGCTCGCCTTGATTCATACCATGCTCGCTTGCATATTTCACTGCACTGCGCTCACAAACATTATCCACGCCTGTCACGCCTGTCACGAACTCGGATGCGGAAAACGTCCCCGACACCGCCTGCAATTCTTCTGCCGTATATGTCTCAAATGGCACTTTCCGCGTCTCGCAGAATTCAAGCAATCCAGCCTCTTCCTTCTTCAAATCAATGCTCGCCACCGCACATAACGCTTCCATCCGCAAGCCTGCTTTCGCAAATGCATCCTGCACCGCATGCTCGATTTTATCCGAAGATGTTCCCTTCTTGCATCCAATTCCTGCTACGATGCAGAGTGGAACAAGCTGCAACATTTTCTCATCTGGCAGGATATCTCGTGGAGTTACAATAACCTGATACGAACCTATCTTTAATCTCCGAACATCGATTCTATTCCCGCATGCGTTCTTCTCTTCTTCCTGCGAAACCTCTGCTTCATCCACCCACACAGGCTTCGCCCCGGTCGCCAGCACCTCTGCGCTGATTGCCTTCGCCTTCGCCCAGTCCGTCACAACTAAATTATGTTCCCGCGCATAATCATCGATAGAAAACTGTCCTTCCACGTCCGTCGCCGTCGTAATAACCGGTGTTGCCCACATCACATCCGCCAGCATCTGTGTGAGTGCATTTGCCCCGCCGGCATGCCCGCTCACCAACGATATCACGTGTTTGCTGCATTCGTCCATGCACACGATTGCTGGATCTTTGGATTTGTGTGTCAGGTGTTCCGCTACACTCCGTACCGCGATTCCACTTGCTGTTACGAACACGATAGCGTCCACCTGTTCAAAATATTCGTCAACACATGCCTTCACTGTTTCCTTCATTGAAACCTCTGGAAGCGCCTCGCATTTTACCTTCGCAATAATTTCTGCACCGGAAATATTTTCCAGCTTCTTCGCCAATTTTTGCATTGTTGCATACCCACGCACACTGCATGTGATAAGCAGCACGCGGCGGATCCCTGCCGGAAGGGCAATCTCCGTCGCACCGCGGTATTCCGTTGCAAATGCTGCGTCATAGAGCTTTGATTTCTCATAGATACTTCCAAGTGCCGGAGATACGATGATCAGTGCCGTCTTCGTAATTCCCGCAGCTTCCATATCTTCCGGAAGCTTTGCCAGTGTCGTGCGGATGATTTTCTCTTCCGGCCACGTTGCTTTATACACGACAGCAACCGGCGTATCCTCTGCATATCCACCGATCAAAAGCTCCTGCCGTACCTTTCTTGCAAGCCCGGACGACAGATACAACACTAGACTGGCGCGATGTGCCGCCAGACTCCGCAGATTTTCCTTCTCCGGCACTGGCGTTTTCCCTTCTGCTCTTGTCAGAATCAAGGTCTGCGTCACATCAGGCAGCGTATACTCACACGCCAGCGACGCCGCGGCACCGAACACCGCACTCACCCCCGGGCACACATCATATGCAATTCCATATTCATCCAGCAGATCCATCTGCTCGCGGATTGCCCCATACACCGACGGATCTCCCGTATGCAGGCGCACCGTCCCTTTACCTGCTGCCTCTACTTCCCGCATCACATCCACAACCGCATCGAGTGTCATATGCGCACTGTTATAGATCTTGCAATCCGCCTTTGCATAGGAAAGCAGCCCTGGATTTACAAGCGAACCCGCATAGATAATCACGTCCGCTTCCTTGATTCGATTCATGCCCCGCACAGTGATCAGATCACACGCACCGGGACCCGCTCCTACAAAATGTACCATTTATTTAACTCTCTTTCCGCATCACTCGTCTGCCCCAGATATCCATACTTCTCCGAAAATACAATAACTCCAAACCGCATCGTATCGCCGACTCTGCCTGCGACATGCTTCTCGATCGCCGCAAGGATACTCTGCATCACCACTTCCCGCAAGCCTTCTCGTTCCAACACATCCAACATCCGATCGGTATTGATACAGTCGTAGATTTCCTGTACCACCTTCGCTTCGGCGCCCGCCATCGCTGCATGCACCGCGAAGATTTCTCCTCGTCCATCTGCCACCTTGGAATGTGTGTTGAAAATTCCTGCCGCCAGCTTCACCAGCTTTCCGATATTTCCAACCAGCAAGAAATCCTTCATGCCATATGAGATTGCAAGGTCAATCGTATCACCGATATAATTGCTTGACTTGACGCTCTTTGTCAGATCAAGTTTCAAATATTCAGACGCATACGCCTGTCCATAGTTTCCCGGTGTGACTAATATTTTCTCTTCGCCGACCGCATGCAACTGCCGGATCTCCGTCTCGATCGTTGCCACAATCGCCTGCTCACTCATCGGCTCTAAGATTCCGCTTGTTCCTAGCACCGACAGTCCGCCCTCGATGCCAAGCTTCGGGTTAAATGTGCGCTTCGCCAGAGCCTCGCCCTCTGGCATCCAAACCGTGATGTGCAATGGCTCACTGACATTTGCTTTCTCGCACACATCTGCCACCGCCGCAAATATCATCTGCCGCGGTACACGATTAATTGCCGCCTGTCCGACTGCCTGTTCCAGGCCTTCTTTCGTGACACGCCCGATGCCGATTCCTCCATCTAATGTCAGATACGGAAATGATTCGCTGGTAAATGCGCAGGACCTGTCTTGGCTTCCATCTATCTGCTCTCGCACACGCTGCTTCGCATACGCCACCGTCACACAGACATCCGTGCCGTTTGTCACATCCGGATCATCGCCGCTGTCCTTCACAACCTTATAGCTTACCCTGTCTGCATCCGCCTCCAACAGATACACCGGAACGGAAACCGTCATCCCCTTCGGCGTGCGCAAGGTTACCGCATGGCTTTCTACCCCAAGCAGAAGCTGTATCGCTGCTGCCTGTGCCGCCGCTGCACTACACGTTCCTGTCGTAATGCCCAGCCGGAGCTTTTTTTGATTTTTGATCACATATTCTTCCATACGCATTTCCAATCTGTAAAATCTTCTTTATTTATACCATTTCATACGGAAATTGTAAATTTATTTCCGTTCCCGCTATGCACCTCTATTTTCAATCCTGGTTTTTCTGCTTACTTTCTTCCTCCTACACCCACCGCATAGGGTTTTCCGGTCTTATATTCTCTTCCGCGCCCACTCTTCGCCACATTTCTCCACCTCTCGCTTCCAATCTGGGTTTTTCTGCTTACTTTCTTCCTCCTACACCCACCGCGTGGGTTTTTCCGGTCTTATATTCTCTTCCGCGCCCACTCCTCGCCACATTTCTCCACCTCGCGCTTCCAATTTGGGTTTTTCTGCTTACTTTCTTACTCCTAC
>OLYB01001667.1_pt1 | contig 17098 bp, 17 predicted proteins | sample 1674481 | NCBI WGS metagenome assembly OLYB01 (sample SAMEA103958167, study PRJEB25191) | human gut metagenome
ACGGCAGTCAGTATGTGGGTACAGCCACCGATACCAATGGTGTGCTGTCGCAGTATTACTTCGACACCGACATCAGCGGTGTGAGCGTCAGCCGACGGCGAAATGTGCTGACCGTGACGGCCACAAAGGACGCAGCGGCGCAGCTGAACGGTTATATCAGCAGCGACTACGGCTACGCACTGGATGTGGAGGGCACGGAGTCCGTGCTGCTGGAGCCCAGCAACGGCAGCAACTACCAGGCGTGTGCGGCATTGACTTCGCTGCCCGACCCTGTGTGGGCGTACATTCATTTTAAGGTCAAAATTGTGGAGGAGAAAGGCAGCCTGACCATCAATAAGGTGGACGCGGAAACCGGCAAAGCGCTGGCGGGCGTGACCTATCGGCTATTTGATGCCAATGGTAAAAAGGTGGCTGACATGACCACCGGTGCAGACGGTAAGGCAGTGTTCAAGGATCTTCCACAGGGCAAGTATAGCTATCAGGAGATCAGCGCGCCCAGCGGCTATGTGGTGGACAACACCAAGTATCAGATCACCATTACGGCGACTGCGCTGAACATTACACAAAAGAGAACCAACACGCCTGCCAAGGCCAGTATTGAGATCGTCAAGGTGGACGCTGATAACAAGGCACCGCTGCAAGGTGCGGGCTTCCGTCTATACGATACTTCCGGCAAGCAGGTCGCGGAGGGCTATACGGATGCCAACGGTAAGCTGACCTTCTCCAACCTGCGGTTGGGCAGCTATACCTACAAGGAATTCAAAGCACCGGACGGATATGTTTTGGATACCACGGCGTACTCCGCTGTGCTGAACCAAAACGGGCAGGGGCTGAAGGTCACTCGCGAGAATATGCCGGTCAAAGGCAGTATCGAGGTCTTGAAGGTGGACGCAGAAACCAAGCAGCCGCTGGCAGGTGTGGTGTATCGTCTTTTCGACGCCGATGGCAGCAAGATCGTGAATGGCACGACCGATGTCACCGGCAAGGTGACATTCTCCGGCCTGCGACTTGGCAAATACTTCTATCAGGAGATCGGCACCGTGGACGGCTATGTGCTGGACGAGACCAAATACGATTTCAGCCTGACCACAGCAAACCTCAATATCAAGGTCACTCGCGAGAACGCACCCGCTAAGGGCAGCATCACCGTCCGCAAGGTGGATGCCACAGGTGCACCTCTTGCCGGTGCGGAGTTGATGCTGGAAACTTCTGCGGACGGCAAGGCATGGACGGAGGTCGGCAGAGTGACCACCGACAAGACCGGCGTCGCCAAGTGGAGCGACCTCAAGGTTGGCGTGCAATACCGCGTGACGGAGACCAAAGCTCCAACAGGGTACACCCTCCTGACCGAGCCGCTGTTCACGGGAACGCTGGACAGCAATAACCGAGACATTACCATCACTGCCTGCAACAATGCGGGATTCGTCCTGCCGTTCACGGGCGGAACGGGATTTACAACCTATTTCCTGTTTGCAGCACTCATGCTTTGCGTGGGTGTTTATTTTTGCAAAAAATCTTACATCACAAAGGAGAACATCTGAACATGAAAAAGATCCATCGCCTATTGGCCATGCTCATGGCCGCTATCATGGCTCTGAGCCTCATCACCACAGCATTTGCCGAGCCGACCATCGACACCAGCAAGAAAGCATCCCTTTCCATCTACAAATACGACATCACCAAGGCCAGCGCAGAGGGTGCGTGGGATACCGAGTCCTACATTTCCACCGGTCTGCATGATAACGCCGTCGTGGATAAGCTAAGCAAATACGCCATTCAGGGCGTGGAATTCACTTATATCCGCGTTGCTGATGTCACCATGAACAATGAAGTGGTGGACGGTCAACATCAGGTGGGCGTACTGTATGGCTTCGACAACTCTGACCGCAGCAGCGCCGTGCTGTCCGCCATCGGCCTGACCGCTGCGGACGCTCACAAGACCGCGGGCGGCATCAACTACTTCACCAGCGATATGCTCAACAATAAGCTGTCCACCGCACTGGCTGCCAATGCCACCGCCGTCAAGAACGCGCTGGAAGCTGCGGTCAAGAATGGCACGGCCATGGCCGAGACGGACGCTGCCGGTCACACCTTTGCATCCGACATGGAGCAGGGGCTTTATCTGGTGGTGGAAACCCGCGTCCCTGAAAACGTGACCTCCACCTGCAATCCCTTCTTCGTGGCCCTGCCCATGACTACCATTGACGGCACGGCGTGGAACTACGATGTGACCGTTTACCCCAAGAACCAGACCGGTAATCCCACCCTCGAAAAGACCGTCCGCGAAAATAAAAACTCCACCGGCAAGAATACCGGCAGCCTGACCGACATTACCGATGGGTACGCACATACCGCGTCCGCCTCTATCGGTGATACGGTGGACTATCAGATCATCAGTACACTGCCCACGATCACCTCCAAGGCGTCTTTTCTCAGCGAATATACTTATGTTGATACCATGTCCAAGGGCATCCGCTACAACAAGAGCGATATGGTTATCGAGTTCTTTAAGGACGCTGCCTGTACTGATAAGATCGCCACATGGGATGAAAGCTCCGACAAATTCGCCGTGGCTTACGATGATACCGCCAACACCATGACCATCCGCATGACCGATACCGGCCTGGCGGAGATCAACGAGGCGGCTACCGTGTATACCGACAGCGTGAAGCGTGGCTACAGCGACTGCACCATGCGTATTACTTACGCCGCCACCCTGACCGCCGATGCTCAGATGGGCGATATCGACAACCCCAACGAGGTCGTGCTGACATGGAAGCGCACCAACACGACTTACTTTGACACGCTCAAGGGCTGCTGCCATGTCTACACCTACGGCGTTGACGTTCTCAAGCAGTTTTCCGACAACGGCGGCAATCTGCGAAATGTGAAGTTTAAGCTGCACAACGACACCGACGATTGTTATATCATCGCCGAACAGAAGGACGGCGTGTACTACGCCAAGGGTCTTACCGCCAAGAAATCTGATGCTACTACGTTCATTCCCAATGCACAGGGTCACATCGTAGTTAAGGGGCTGGAGGACGATGCTTACAGCCTGACCGAAATTGCTACCGACAAGGGCTATGTGCTGCTGAAGGACGCGGTCAAAATCGTTATCAAGACCGCCGAGAACGGCACTTGCGAGCAGTGCGGTGCCAAGCTGCCGACCGCCTCTGCCACCGTCAACAGTAAGGATATCACCATGACGGAGGGCAACGCCATTGTGCCGCTGACTGTGGTCAACAACCCCGGCTTCGACCTGCCCAAGACCGGCGGCTACGGCACGTGGATGTTCACTATTGGTGGTGTGGCACTGTTGGGCGCGGCGGCTTTCATCGTAATCCGCAGCCGTAAGCACAAGAACGAGCAGTGAAACGCTGGCTACTGGCGGCGGCTTGCGGTGCTGTGGCGTTGGGGCTTCTATTCTATCCGCTGATGGGAGAATTTTTGAATGAGAAGTATCATTCCGACATAGAAACCGCCTACACCGCCGCTATTGAAGACACGAATACTGCTGAGTTAGAACAACAGCGGCAGGCCGCAGAGCGGTACAACGCCATGCTGTCCGGCGCGGCCATCACAGAGGGAGGGGCATCTGCCCCTCCCTTGGCGTATGCCCAGCAGCTCACCGTGGGCGGTGCCATGTGCTATGTGGAAATTCCGAAAATCGGCGTATATCTGCCCGTGCAGCACGGCACGGATGCAGACACGCTGGAAAAGTCAGTTGGCCATGTGGTCGGCACATCTCTGCCGGTAGGCGGAGAAAGCACCCATGCGGTGCTGTCGGCGCACAGTGGACTGGCGAGTTCCAAGCTATTTTCGGACATCGACCAGCTTGCAGTGGGCGATGTGTTCTATATCCATGTGCTGGGTGAGGTGCTGGCATATCAGGTGGACAATATCGCTACTGTACTGCCCACAGACACGAGCCTGCTGCAAATTGAGGATGGCAAGGATTTAGTCACGCTTGTGACGTGTACGCCGTTTGGTGTCAATACCCACCGACTTTTAGTTCGTGGGCATCGTGTGCCGTATCTACCCGAGCAGGAGGCCGCTGCCGCAGAAGAAAAACCAGCGGCATCCTCGTGGATGCGGCACTACCTCACCGGCTTGGGTATCGGCCTTGGCGCGGTGGCGGTAGTCGGTGGTGCTTACTTTTTGGTAAGGAGGGTGCGCCATGCGTAAGACATCCCTTGTACTGGCGGCGTTGTTGGCTGTGGCGGGTATCTGCGTCATGCTATGGCCGGTGTTCACGGGACAAAGGCTGCAAGCCGACACAGATGAGGCCGTGCAGAGCTTCCTCGAAGAGCGAAAGCCGGAGCAGCAATATCCCGAACTGCTGGCGGCTCTACAAGAGTATAACCGCCAGCTTTACGCAGAAAAGCAGTGCAACCTCACCGACCTTGAAGCCTGCGAGGAGCCCGCCGCCGACTTGACTGTCTACGGTATCGAAGATGAGATCATCGGTGTGTTGGAGATACCCGCTATGGAGTTGACCATGCCGGTCTATCTGGGGGCATTAGACGACCACCTCGCCGCAGGTGCGGCAGTGCTGGGTAATACCTCCGCGCCCATCGGCGGTGACAACGCCAACAGCGTTATCGCAGGCCACCGTGGATGGCGCGGTGCGGATTACTTCCGGCACATAAACCGCTTACAGGTTGGCGATACCGTGAAGCTCACCAACCTGTGGGAGATACTAACCTACACCGTGACGGACATTCAGATCATCCAGCCCCATGAGGTGGATAAGATCAAGATACAGCAAAGCCGCGACCTGCTGACGCTCATTACCTGCCATCCCTACGCTTCGGGTGGGCGACAGCGGTATGTGGTGTGTTGCGAGAGGGTGTTGCCATGAAGAAGATGCATCCCATTGCGTGGGCAATTCTCTGCCTTCCGGTTGTGTACTTCGCAATGGTAACCGCCAGCGTCTATATCCCCGGAGAGAATATTTTTGCACTCTTGGAGCGTATCAGCACTATAGTGAGGCGTCCCGATCTGCTGCGATGGACAGCGTATACATCGCGATTTTTGCTGGTGTTTCTGCTGTTCTACGGCGGCGGTGTTCTTCTATATTACGCCGATCATGAAAACCGCCGCCCCGGCGAGGAATACGGCTCTGCCAAATGGGGTAATGCCCGTGAACTGAACAAGCAGTACGCAGACCGAGACGGGAAAAACGTTATCCTCACAAAGCGCGTTTCCATTGGATTGGATGGCTACAAGCATCGGCGCAACCTCAATATCCTTGTGGTGGGCGGCAGTGGTTCCGGCAAGACGCGATTTTTCTGCAAACCCGGCATTATGAGCGTCAACTGCTCCTATCTGATCGTTGACCCAAAGGGAGAGATGCTGCGTAGTACCGGCTATCTACTTAAGGAGGAGGGATACGATATTAAGGTATTTGACCTCATCCACCCCCGGCAATCGGATGGCTATAACCCCTTCACCTACATTCGGGACGACCCGGATGTGCTGAAGCTCATGGACAATCTGGTGAAAAACACCACACCGCCCAAGGGCGCATCCAACGATCCGTTTTGGGAAAAGGCGGAGATCGCGCTGGACTCTGCGCTGATGCTATATCTGCTCTATGAGGCACCTGTGGAGGAACAGAATTTTGAAATGCTGATGTTCATGCTGGAATGTGCGCGAGTCATGGAGGAGGACGAACAGTACCAAAGTCCACTGGATCTGCTGTTCCAAACTTTGGAGGAGCGCGACCCGTCACATATCGCCGTGCGGGAATATAAGGTTTACAAGCAGGCGGCGGGCAAGACCGCAAAAAGCATTCTTGTGACGGCATCGGTGCGTCTGGCAGCATTTATCTTTCCGCAGTATGCCGCCATGATGCAGACCGATGAGATGGATTTTGCTTCGATGGGTGAGCGTAAGCGCGCGATCTTTTGCGTTATTCCCGTCAACGACGGCAGCATGAACTATCTGGTCAGTATGCTGCTGACCCAGTGCTTTCAACAGCTCTATCTGCGGGCAGACGAGCAGTATAACGGACGGCTACCCATGCCGGTGCGCGTGATACAGGACGAGTGGGCCAACGTTGCCCAGCCGGACAGCTATCCCAAGGTGTTGGCTACCTGCCGCAGCTATAATATCGGCATCAACATCATCGTGCAGAATATTCAGAGCATAAAGGCGCTGTATAAGGACGAGTGGGAGGGTATCATCGGCAACTGTGATACCCTCCTGTTTCTCGGTGGCGGCAACGAGCCCACATCACTGGAATTTGTGTCGAAGTTGCTGGGAAAGGAAACGGTGCATACCCGCACACGCGGGCAGACGAAGGGACGCAGCGGGTCAAGCTCTGTGAATTTTCAGCAGACCGGACGCGATCTGATGACCCCTGACGAAATACGGATGCTGCCCACCAATGATGCGCTGCTGTTCATTCGCGGCGAAAAGCCGGTGCGGGATAAGAAGTATAACATCAAAAAGCACCCCAATGTGCGCCGCACGGCGGACGGTCGGGCGAAGCCTTACATCCACAACCCGCCTGTGCCGGACTACACGCTGCCCGACCTGCCTTATGAATTTCGCACATTGGACGACTATACATTTTTGGAGGACGAACATGAAATTGAAGAAACCTAACACCATTGCAAGAGCCGTGTGTGCAGGCGCGGGACTCACTCTCTGCTGCCTTGTGCCGGTCTACGCCACCGGCGGTGATCCGCTGACCATCGTTAATAACCTGTCCGACTTCATCTTTTCGGTCATCAAGGCCATCGGCATCATTATTCTCGGCTGGGGCATTGTGCAGGTGGGCATGAGCATCCAGAGCCACGACGCCAGCCAGCGGACGCAGGGCCTGCTGTGCCTGTTCGGCGGCTTACTTATTGCCTTTGCCAAGGAGATTCTGACGCTGATCGGCGTGGGGTAAGCTATGGACAACAACTGGATCATTGACAACCTTAACTATGCCTTTGGCGTATGGAACGACAAGCTGACGGAGATGTGGTCGCTGCTGACCCAATCGCCCCAGGCATTTAAGGGCGGCACCATCTGGCAGACGATCCAGACCGTCAACGGAGCTATGCAGGGTATTGGTTACGGTTTGTTGGTGCTGTTTCTGGCCATCGGCATCTTCCGCAGCAGCGCCAGCTTTCGGGACTTCCAGCGGCCCGAACACGTCCTGCGGCATTTTATCTACTTCGTCATGGCGAAGCTGGCTGTTACCTACGGCATCGACCTGATGGTGGACATTTTCACGGTCTGCGCCGGTATCATCTCCACCGCTGCCGGCAGTGTGGGCGGTATCGACGGTGCGGCTGTGTCGCTGCCTGCGGAGATAGCAGCGGCCATTGAGGACGTGGGTTTCCTCGCCAGCATTCCACTGTGGCTGGTAACGCTGCTGGGCTGTCTGCTTATTACGGTGCTGGCGTTTTTGATGATCCTCACCGTATATGGCCGTTTCTTCAAGCTCTATTTATATGCCGCGTTGTCGCCGGTGGCGCTGGCGTCCTTTGCGGGAGAAGGCACGTCCCAGATGGGACGTGCCTTTCTCAAAAGCTATATGGGCGTGTGTCTGGAGGGCGCAGTGATCGTGCTGGCCTGTATCGTGTTCTCGGCCTTCGCCGCCAGCGATACGGTGGTACTGGGCGGCGGCTCGGTAGTCACGCAGGTGTGGGGCTATCTGGGCGAGGTGATCTTCAATATGCTGGTGCTGGTGGGCTTGGTGAAGGGTGCCGACCGTGTGGTGAGGGAGATGTTTGGGATGTGAAGCGTGGGACTATTGCGGATATTCCGCAAAATTGATATTTGTTACACAATGATGATCAGAAAGGTTTTCGAGCATTTCAATAGCAAACTTTGCAGGTATGGCCGTTCCGTAGCCCAAATCATCATAAGCACTACCTTCAGAGAAAGGCTTTCCGCTTACAATTCCAACACAATTACCAAAGCGATTGATAACTGGGCCACCACTATTTCCCCCTCTTATTTTTGCTGTAATCAAGAAGAGGTTTTCTTTGCTCCAAATTTCTTGTGCCTCAGCAACGATTTGCCCTTCCGTAGCAACAAATCGTTTTTCGGGAATGGATGAAATTACCGCCTTTTCTGCGGTTAGAAAACAGGTATAACCTGGAATTTGGGGGTATCCCATTGTCATCACATGGTCAAAAATAGTATAACTATCCGACAGGTATAGGCCGACACCTTTTAAGGGGGGGATTGGAATAATAGCAATATCAATATATGGATTCTTATGATAATATACCTTTGCGTTGGAGTAATTCTCAAATGCTATGTTACCAAAGGCAATGCTCTTTGCATGTTCAATGCAGTGCCTGGCGGTGAGAATATATTGATTCCCAACGACAAAACCAGTCCCAATTCCTTCGTTGCCGTCATCGCTTTTATGTATGATAGGGATGATGTATGGACGGTATTTTTTGTATATATAAACTGATCCATAGACGGCGTCTTCAATATTCGCAACGAATGGCTGACGTTCATCAACTGACATTTGCGAAAAGTAGGTGGCTTTCGGGGAAACTCGACCTGACCAGTAATACCTATTGTTTAGGCCCATACTGTTGTCCCTAAATAGGCAATTAAGAATTCCCAATTCACATAAGGAGTCACACAAGGAAACGATGTCAATGTCGTAGGAGTGATCAAGATTTTTTAGGGAATATTTCTTCATCAAGCCCGAAAGAAGTCCTGCTACAGTTGCTGCCCCCGGTTTTTCTTCTCCCTGTTTATAAGAGAAATGAAACAATAGGTCATCCATAATGCATGGAAAAAGAGTGTTGAGACTTTCAAAGTTAACCATTTTATTGCTCCAATCTATAAAATCTACGAGTGGGCTTAGGAATGCATCAAACTGCAAGAATATGATACATCAATTACTATAAGTATACAATAGGGAAATTGTGTATTAGAAAAAGGCCTCTGTATATGGTAGATATAGATTTCACATATTTTAGAAAATGGCTTAGGGAATTTGTTTTTGTTTGTCACTGAGTCGGGGGCAAAACTGAGTTGAAAAAATTGGTGGCGTTACAGGGTAAATGCTTAAAATATGAGGGACTCTCGGTTGACGGAATGGCTTCTCTGTGAGACAATATAATCATGTGAGTGTGACTGAAAAATGCTTTGGGAGGAGGAATGTAAGTGAGTGGCCGGGAATTTACACATGATTCTATTCTTGGACTTAATGTAAGGCAAGAAGGAAGCACACTCCATATTGAAGGAGCTGAGTTCACTAAAAAAGACGTGAATTATTCTGACGAAATAGAGATGAAGCGCTTAGCAACAAGAGCAAATCAGACCGCTGATGGACTATTTGATTTGATAACAAGAAATTGCAATATCGATAATCCGAATATTACACTCGACGCTCATTTGGAGATATATCTTTCTCTTGCTGGTCTTGCGTGTGAAATATATCTGAAAAGTTTGATCTATTATGATGCAAGAAATGATGGGAAGAAATTAGGGACGCATGATCTATGCGACCTTTTTCGTAGGATTTCTCAAGAAAGCAAAGCGGCTATTCGTAGAAAGATAAACGATATAGATGAGCTTCTCCCATCTTTAGCAGTGCTATTTAAGCATTTGCGGTATGATTTTGAACTAAATCATATTGCAGGGGAGTACTTGGCTGTTTTCGACCTTATGAAAGTGTTGAAAACACTCAGCAATGGAAATCCGGCGTTAGAAACGGGTTACATTCGCTATGCAAATGGAACACTACAAATTGGCTAAAATGAACACAGTAGAATGCATAATGCAATTCGAACATGCACAGAAACCCGTCTCAATTTGAGACGGGTTTCTGCTATTCCTTCGATGCTTCCAATGCGCTGCGAATCATGGAGGTCATCATGTTCAGCTGCTTCGGCGTGGCGGCTTGCAGCAACTCCAGCAGCGCATCTATGTCTTGATTGCCCTGTTGCGGCAATACCTCCACCAACAGATACGTTGGAGAGACGTTCAGCGCCTGACAGAGCGAGACGAACACCGGCAGGCTGGGAACTTTTGAGCCTGCCTCAATCTGCCGTAGGTAGGTGGCATTGATGCTGCACGTTTCCGCCAGCCGCTCACCTGTCCAGCCGCGCTCCTTGCGTGCCGTATTGATCCTCTTGCCTAATAGCTTCTTATCCATGTGTCGCCTCCGTCTGTATGCCTAAAGCGTTTTATTTATACGCTTATAGCTTACATTTTCCTTGACGCGAAAAATAGCGACTGATAGAATATTGAATATAAGCTGATAGACTACAAAGCGGGTGAGACGATGGACAAACCGATACGCTGTGCCATCATCGGTCAAAATCCCATGCGGTTTCCGTGGGGCTTTGACGAAGAAGATGACCGCTGCCGAAAATTGAAAATCGAATTGGCGCAGCAGATCATGGTGCTGCGCCAGAATGGTGTGTCGCAGTTCCTTGTGGCCTGTGACTGCGGTGTGGGACTGTACGCCGCTGAGATCGTCAACGGTCTGCGGGCAACGACCGACCATGACCTGATGCTCATTTGCTACACGCCCCATGAGGAGCAGGCGACAAAATGGGCGCCCTATTTGCGGGAACGGTACTTCGATATGCTGACCGCCTGCACCTACCTGTCTGCTGTGTGCGAAGTTGGCGCGCCGGACGCGCAGCTCCACGCCTACAAAAAGATCATCGACTTGGCCGACATGGTGCTGGCGGTCTATGACAGGGACACGCCGGCCACAGGCAGCGCGGAGGATAGAGCGTTGGCCTACGCAGAGGGGCAGCACAAGTCGCTGGTGCTACTGCATCCGACAGAACTGACCACAAAACAGATCTCCGCTGCCCATGACGCGAGATGACAAAGATCATGCCGTGTGCTATACTGTCGGCATCGAGCCAAGGAGGTGTCTGAGATGCCGTTCCAATACCATGTCCGCGAAATGACGGCGGAGACAAGCGCAGAAGAATTCGTGACACGCTTTGTCCATGTGGAGAAGTTCCTGCCCTTCTGCCAGCAGTGCGGCAGCTACAATACCCGCTGGACGTGTCCGCCCTTTGACTTTGATCCCATGACCATCTGGCGGAGCTACAGGGGACTACGGCTGTATGCCCGCATCTTACAGGCGGATGTGCCGGAGCAGCCGCTGGACGAGGCGGTGGCGGCACTGAAGCAGGAAAAGCGTCTGTACCGGCAAGAGCTTCAGCGGTGGGAGCGGGAAATACCGGAGAGCCAGATGCTGCTGGCGGGCACCTGCGACCAGTGCGAGACGTGCGAAAAGGTACAGGGACATCCCTGCGGCAGACCGGAGCTGCTGCGCTACTCCATCGAGGCGCTGGGCGGCGATGTGGAGGGCTGTTTGCAGCACTACTTCCACCTGCCCATGCTGTGGGGCAGGGATGGCAAAGCACCGGACTACTTTGTGTTGGTGGGCGGTCTGCTCACTAAGTGACAACGAAAAATGACGGGTGTATCAGTCGATACACCCGTCATTTTTTCTCATTCTTCTTCGCGGCGTTGGCGGCGGCGCGGGCCTTGTCGCGGTTCTTGCGTTGAGCGACGAGATCGGCCTTGGCCTGCCGTTTCGCTTTTCGTTCCTGCAAGAGCTGCACCTCCTGCCGCTGGTACTCCTGCTCGTAGCGGGGATAGTGATGCTCCCGCGGCGGCTTGTACTGTGAAGGCAGCTCTGCGGCCTTCAGCGCCGCAGACCAGTTGCCGAAGCGCTGGGCGATGTATGCGCCGCCGACTACCTCGCAGGGTGCGGGCGTATAGGACACATCGACGCACTGACGTACATAGGCGATGAGGTCGGCGTCGCTGGCGGTTTCATATTCTATCGCAAAAGCCTCGTCCTGCGCTTGCAGGGCCTCGATGGTGCGCTTGACGATCTGCTGATGCAGCAGGTTATCACCGTTGACCTGTGGCATTTTTATGTCCCTCCTGGGCATAATAAACTCAGCCAGATGGAGCGACATCCTTCGTAAATCATCATCATTCAGGAAAGCATTTTTCGCCACCGGCTATGGTAAAACGATAGCATTTGCGGGGCGGGAAGTCAAGTATGGCATCGTTGCCCGGACGAAAACGGACTTTGGCTGTCAAAATGGTCGGTTTATCCGCTGAGCTTTCCCCCAAGGATGGACGATACGAAGGGTGTTCGCCGTCAAAAATCGCGTCAGGAGGAGTACGAAATGGCACGCAGAGGGGAGAACATCTATAAGCGCGGAGATGGCCGCTGGGAGGGCCGCTATATCCGAGGTCGGACGCCGGAGGGACGGGCGCAGTACGGCTACGTCTACGCCGCCACCTACAGCGTCTGTCGGGAAAAACGGCGGCAGCGTCTGCGGGAGCTGCCCCGTGAGATCACGCCAAGCAATAACATGACATTGCCGGAAGCCGTGGATCTGTTTTTCGCGGAACGGGAACAGAAACGGAAGCTGAAGGAGTCCACCGTCAGCCGGTATCGGTATGTGGTACGGCAGTATATCCAGCCGCAGCTGGGCGCTGCGCCGCTGTATGCGCTGACGGAGCAGCGGGTGGCGGATTTTTACCGGAAGCTCCAGGAACAGGGTCTATCGGCCAAAAGCGCACGGGACGTTGGCGTATTGCTGCGGGCCATTCTGCGGAAGGCATCCAAGCACGGATGCTTCTGCACGGGCCTGAACGCAGAACTGCCGGTATACAAGAAGCGGCAGGTGGAGATATTCACCGAGCCGGAGATCCTGCGGCTGGCGCATCATATCGTAAACGAGCCTGACCTGACCGGTCTTGGCGTTCTACTGACGCTGAACAGCGGCCTTCGTCTGGGAGAGTTGTGTGCGCTGCGATGGTCGGATATCGACCTCCATGCGGGCTTTGTGCGGGTGGAGCGGGAGGTACAGCGGATCTATGAGAAAGGCTGCACAAGACTCATTGTGCAGCCGCCCAAGAGCGAATCGTCGCTGCGGAGAATACCGCTGCCAACTGATATCCTGTCCCTGCTGGCAGCGCACAGACCCGAGAACGCGGGCAGTTTCTGTCTGCTGACAAGCTCCGGCGATCCGCTGGAACCGCGTACTATGCAGAACCGATATAGGTCGCTGTTGAAACAAGCGGGTGTCCCGTATCGAAATTTCCATGCCCTGCGGCACACCTACGCCACACGCTGCATCGAGCAGAATGTGGATGTCAAAAGTGTCAGCGAGATGCTGGGCCACAGCGACGTACGGATCACGCTGCAAACCTATGTCCATGTCTCCCTGCGGCATAAGCAGCAGGCGGTGCAGAGCATCTGCTTCCTGCCCATCTGCGGAAACGCAGACCTTGCGCCGTCAGAAATCCCGTCAGGCGCAGCAAAAGCCGCCGCACGACATGGCGCGGCGGTGCAGGTTTCCTAAATGATGATGATTTACGAAAAAAGCTGTGCCGTCCGCGCAACAGAATACCTAAAAAACGGCAGGTGTGCAATCCGCGCACCTGCCGCTTTTCGATCGCGTGACAAATTTCATACGATATGCTATACTATCCCCATCACCACCAAGGAGGACGTATCATGCGTATCAACTGGTTCAAGGACGAAAATCACCTGGTCTATATCAACGGCGCGACACAGCTGGCAGAGCTGGAACGGACGCTGCACTTCCCCGGACTGGAGGAAGCGGCCAACGAGCTGCGGCAGCACCCCACAGCGGAGGGCTTTACCATCAAGGGGCCCAAGCGCACCAGCGGACGGCTGTTCGTGCCTGATCTGACCTTCGGCGAGCACATCGAGATGGGCGAAAACATCTTCTTCTATATGGGTGAGATGCAGGAGTGCTACGTCATCTACTGGCCGGACGCACCGGTGGCAAAGTGAGGCGGCATCGCACATGACTTTCCTGCAAAAGCACCACGGGCAAATGTCCGATTCCATGCTGACGGCCTTTTTTATCATCCTATCCGGAGGATTGCAGGACGCCTATACCTACTGCTGCCGGGGCAAGGTGTTTGCCAACGCCCAGACCGGCAATATCGTGCTGCTGAGTACGCATCTATTCGAGGGAGACTGGGGACAGGCGCTGCGATACTTAGTCCCCGTGCTGGCGTTCCTGCTGGGTATCTACATCGCGGAGTGCGTCCACCGGCACTTCAAGCGGATGGAGAAGGTACACTGGCGGCAGCTTATCATTCTGGCGGAGATCGTGCTGCTGGCGGCGGTGGGCTTCCTGCCGGAGACGCTGAACACCACCGCCAACGCCGTGGTGTCCTTCGTGTGCGCCATGCAGGTGCAGACCTTCCGCAAGGTGCGGGGCCACGCCTACGCCAGCACCATGTGCATTGGCAATATGCGCAGCGGAACGGAGGCGCTGTGCGCCTACTTCCATACGGGGGATAAGGAAATACTCCACCAGGCGCTGACGTATTTCGGCGTGGTGCTGCTGTTCGCGCTGGGCGCAGGCGTCGGCAGCATAGCCACGCTCCACTGGGGCGCGGGGACGATCTGGCTGTCCTGCGGGCTGCTGACCGTCAGTTTTCTCATTATGTTCGTCCACGACGAGGAACAGAAATTCGGCGAATAAAACAACACCGGCGGCGTTACCCACACGCTGCCGGTGCTGCTTTGAGGTGGTGTTCCTCATGGAAAAGAAAAGTAAAAGTATGGTTGGCTGAACCATGTCCTTATCATAGCAGGTCGAATAGGTTTTGTGAAGCGCATCTTTGTTCTTGAAAACATGAGGACTTGTATAGTAAAATGCTCCTCGAAATGAGGTGCGTCATGAGTATTTCCAAATATCAGGTATTTCTGAAAACCGTCTCCTGCGGCAGCTTCTCCAAGGCGGCGGAGGCCATGAATTTCACCCAGTCCGGCATCAGCCACGCCATCAACTCGCTGGAAAACGAGCTGGGCGTGAAGCTGTTGAGCCGCAACCGCGGCGGCGTGGTGCTGACGGCGGACGGACGGGCAGTGCTGCCCAAGATCGAAAAGCTGTGCGCCGCCCACCACTCCCTGATGCAGACGGTGGAGGGGCTGAAGGACATGGACAGCGGCCTTGTGAAGATCGCCACGTTCTCCAGTGTGTCCGCCCAGTGGCTGCCCCGCATCCTCAAGAGCTTCGGTAAGGTGTACCCTAACATCGAGTTCGAGGTGGTCACCGGCGACTTCTACGACCAGATCGAGGGCTGGATCGTCAACGGAACAGTGGACTGCGGCTTTCTACGTCTGCCGTCGGTGAAGCGCTTACAGACCTACCAGCTGCACCGTGATGAATTGCAGGTCATCGTCCCCTGCGACCACCCCTACGCCGACCGTGACCCGTTCCCCGTGTCCGCGCTGGCAGAGGAACCCTTCATCCAGCTGGAGGAGGGCGACGACTACGAGATCATGGCGGCCTTCGACGAGATGGGCATCCGCCCCAACGTGAAGTACATCGCCCGCGAGGACAGAACCATCCTAGCCATGGTGTCGGAGGGGTTGGGCATCAGCCTCCTGCCGGAGCTGATGGTGCGCCACAGCCCCACGCCCATCAAGGTCTGCCATGCGCCCCTGCATTTCTACCGTACCATCGGCATCGGCGTCAAGGACAAGAAAGCTCTCTCCAATTCCACCCGCCTGTTCGTGGACTATGTGCGGACGTGGGTGGCGGAAAACGGGAATACATAAACGTTCAACTTTCGCTAAAAAAGCATGAGAACACGTCATGTAATACAGACAAGAACGCAGTTCCCATACGGCTTTGCGGGAACGAACAAAGGACGCCGCAAAAATGTATCCTTCCGCGAAACAAATACCCTCTTGCAAAACGGCGGGGTCTTCATCATAATAGCACCCGTAGCCCCCGAAAAGTGAATAGGCTTACCGGTCTGAAACGCTGCGGCGTTTCGGTGAAAGTTGGAATGTGGGTCAAAGTCCCCGCGAACAGGTCACTGTGAGGCTCCTCTGAGGCAGGAGATAAGTCAGGTCGCGCCGGTAAGCGTCACAATGCACACGCCTGAAACCGAGCTGCATGAACGGGGGCTTCGCGCCCGTTTACACGAGAGAAGCGTCGGCATTTGCCGGCGCTTTTTGCATGAAGTCAGGGCACCTATGGGGGACGGAAAGGTGCTTGAAAAAATGGGAGAACGCAGGAAATACGTCCGCAGGGATGCCACGGTGGAACGGCTATCCGCTATCTTTTTAGAGGATATGGTTGGGAGCGTAAAGCCCTCCACGCTGGCGTGCTACCGCCGCAACGTCCAATGGCACATCCTGCCGGCGCTGGGCGAGTGCGTGGCAGCGGAACTGACGGCGGCGGAGATCAACGACTACATCCAGCAGTTACAGGAGGACTATTCGCCCAAGCTGGTGCGAGAAATCGGTGGCCTTCTGCTGCGGATCGTAGGTATGGCCGGTGTGGGCTACGGCGAGGATGTGACGCTGCCGAAGGTGCGGCAGAAGGCCGTGGAGGTGTTCACCGAGCCGGAGCTGAAGCAGATGGGACAGGTCATCCTGCGCCGCCCAGACAGGACGGGAGTTGGCGTGCTGCTGACAGCCTACACCGGATTGCGGCTGGGAGAGCTGTGCGGCCTGCAATGGCAGGACGTGGACGTCGGCGCGGGACTGCTGCACATCCAGCGGACGGTGGAGCGCATCGCGCAGATAGGCGGCGGGACGTGCCTGACGGTGCAGCCACCGAAAACGGAAAATTCCGAACGCTGGATACCCATTCCGAAAGAGATGCTGCGGATGCTGAAGCCAGAGACAAAGCAGCCGGACAGCTACCTGCTGACCGGCGGGGAGATCGTCCCTGACCCGCGGGCGATGCAGTACCGCTATAAGGTGTTGTTGGAGCGCTGCGGCGTGCGGTATCGGAATTTCCATTGCCTGCGGCACAGCTACGCCACACGCTGCGTGGAGCGCGGCGTGGACGTGAAAAGCGTCAGTGAGCTGCTGGGTCACGCCGATGTCCGCACCACGCTTCGGCTATACGTCCACTCGTCCATGGACTACAAGCGCAGAGCCGTGGAGGGGATAGGCTTTCTCAAGGGAATAACGTAAAAAAGGACGCCGTTCGGCGTCCTCTTTCCTATCCAAAAAATGGCACAAAAATTTTCGCAAAGTAACATACTTTGCGAAAACTTTCCAATTTCAACCGAATAACAGTATATACCAGCCGTTTTTCCGTGTCAACAACGAGTTCTAATT